>Ga0308160_10000624_pt1 | contig 63395 bp, 84 predicted proteins | sample PhyFR1_FD_201036 | JGI IMG/M metagenome (GOLD analysis project Ga0308160, IMG submission 201036) | Phyllosphere microbial communities from UC Gill Tract Community Farm, Albany, California, United States - DLSLF.R1 | ecosystem: Host-associated > Plants > Phyllosphere > Unclassified | place: USA... | reverse complement strand
GCGCTCTCCGGTCGGTCGTCCGAAACCCCCTCCTCTGCCGCCCGATCTTGTCGTGCTCCGTGCCTTGCCTAGACGTTTCCGGTGACGCCGGACTCTGGCTATCGTTTCGCGCCCCTCCCTCCCTTCCACCTCTGCTATGGTCTTTTACACTTCGATCTGTCGAAGGGACGGTCGTCGGCCGGCCGGCCGGCGGTCGAGAGTCCCGCCCGGCCGAGCCCTGCTGCGCGCTGCGCACCAGAGCACCTCGTCAGCCCGGATTTAGCGGCGCGCGATTAGCGCCGCACAAGAGGGGCTGCTTGCCTCGCTCGCTCGCTCTTGACTCCCATCACTCCCTCCTCCCAATTCAGGATCCTTCGAGCCCGCTCCTGGCCCTATCGAGGTACGTCGAAGGGACCTGCCGGCTTCAAAGGTGCTGGCGACTAGGGCTCGACGGCGCGCTCGCGTCGAGGGGCGTGGGCGGCGCCCAAGCCCCTTTCTCTGATCGGCCGGTCACCTTGACTTGGGCTCCCAACCCTCGCACCCTCTCACTGCTCGCATCGCTTTGATGGGTCGCCCGGGCCCTGTCAGGCCAGGACGCCTTCGCTGATGGCTGGCTTCCCGCAGAACTTCACCGCGATGGCTCCGCTTCCGACACCCAGGCTCTCGTTCGACATCATCGCCATCGGCGGCGGCACCGCTGGTTCCGGTGTCATCCGCTACGCCTCACGCTACGGCAAGAAGGCGGCCGTCGTCGAGCTCAAGCAGGGCTACGGCGGGACGTGCGGTGGGTCTGCCGAGAATGTCCCGAGAAGCCTTTATCGGTTCGCTGACTCGCATGGCGCCCCTCCACCCGGGCCGACTTGCGGATCCGTCAGTCCAAGTGTGAGTCTGCCGGAAAGCCCTTTTATAATGGCGTGCCGAAGCCTCTACGATTCCTCACCGGCTGGCTGACGATATTTGGTCCAGAGGATGCGTGCCAAAGAAGTTGATGTGGATCGTCACGTCGACCCTCGAAGCTGCGCAGGGAGTGCTCGGCAAGGAGGCCTCGCTCGCGCTCAAGGACGCCGACGGCCGGTTCAAGGGCGGCTTCGGCTGGGAGCGCATGAGGTCGCTGCGCGATGCCGAGGTCCAGCGCCAGCAGGAGTGCGTCCGGCCGACTCTCGTGAGTCCAGCAGACGTGTGCTGACGATGGCCCCGTGTCGCTCGTGAAGCATCGTCAAGGCCAACTTTGCCCGCGAGTCGATCACGCGCATCCAGGGCCGCGCCCGGCTGGTCGCCGCCAACCTTGTCGAGGTGACGCCAACGAACGACGCGGGTGAGCCGACCGGCGAGGCCGCCTACACCATCTCAGCCCCGCACGTCGCCATCACGCTCGGCGGCACGCCCGTCGTCCCTTCCGAGGAGGACGTCCCTGGCGCCAGCCTAGGCATCACGAGCGACGGCTTCTTTGGTCGCCTCGAGCATCAGCCGAAGCGCATGTTAACCGTTGGCGCCGGGTACATCGCTTGTGAGCTTAGCCAGGTCATGAATGCGTGCGTGCTCTTGACTCTGCCAACGAGACGGCATGCTGATGCTAGGCGTCCGCCTCACAGCCTAGGGACCGAGACGCACGTCGCCATCCGGGGCGATAAGGTGCTAAGGACGTTTGACCCGCTCATCCAGGACACGATCGTTTGTGGCCTTGGCCTCCTTCTCTATCGACGCTCGCGCACACGCTGATCTGAGTGCTCTCACTTGCGAACAGACGACCGAGATGGAGGCCAAGGGCATCCACTTCCACAAGCGGTCGCACATCAAGTCGATCCAGCGCTCGCCCAACGACCCAGCCGCGCTGCTCGCGACACTGGTCGTTGGTCCAAACGGCGAGGAGCAGACACTCGAGGTCGACCAGGTCCTTTTCGCCATCGGCCGGAAGGCGATGACGAACGACATCGGGCTTGAAGCGCTCGGCATTGCCACGGACGCCAAGGGCGACATCCAAACGGACGCATTTGAGAGGACGACAGTCGAGGGCGTCTACGCCGTCGGCGACTGCACGGGCAAACGTCTACTCACGCCTGTCGCGCTCGCTGCCGGCCGCCGGCTGTCAGGTCGGCTCTTCGGACCGGCCCACCTCCGGGACCTCAAGCTTGACTACGACTACATCCCTTCAGTCATCTTTTCGCACCCGCCCGCCGGCTCGGTCGGCTTGACCGAGGCTGAGGCCCGCGAGGTTCATGGAGCGACCAACGTCCGCTGCTTCACCACGGCCTTTGGTGCTCTGCCGTACAAGATGATGGAGTCGTCGGAATCGGCGCAGCCGACGGCATTCAAAGTGCGCTGTTGCAGCTACCCCCATCTCTGTCGCTCTGGCGCTCATTGTAGATCCCCCTTTCCCAGGTCGTCTGCATCGGCGAGAAGGAGCGTGTCGTCGGTCTGCACCTCGTCGGTGGCGGCACGGACGAGATGCTGCAGGGTCAGTTGCTCCTGATTTCCCTATCGTCCACAGCGACTGACCGATTGCTTCGATGCGCAGGCTTCGCCGTCGCCATCAAGATGGGCGCGACCATGCGCGACCTGCTCGACACCGTCGCCCTGCACCCGACCAGGTCAGTCGAGCGCTGTACCGGCAGCCGTTTTATTGTCAGCGCTGACAAGGGTCGCCGTCAACCTTCCATAGCGCCGAGGAAATCGTCACCATCACCCCGCCTTTTTGATCGCGCCCGAGAGGAGAAGGGCGCTGAAGAGAACGGACGATGGCGGAGACGGGGGGGGGTGGGGGGGGGGATGGGGGCAAGCGAGGCAGCGGCTGTTGAACATGCAGATTGACACTCTCTGGTTGCTGGTCCCCGCGAGCGTCGCCTTCGATCCTGGCCGACCGGCCGTCTTCTCGTCCTCGACAGGCCGACTCGCCATGGGCGAGCGACGACGCGGTGTCAAGAAAGCGTCCGAGATGGACAGCGTCCGAGAGGACTCGACGCGTCGCGCGGCGCGCGGAGAGAACGGCGCCTCTGACATGAGGGCTCGACGTCGACCGACCTCTTACCCTTCCCCTTCCCGCCCGTCCTCATCTAGCCCAGCATGGACGAAGCCAAAGCCCGGGCAGGTCTCCGCGAGCACTTTGGTGCTGCCGTCGATGACCAGGCTGTCATGACCGAGTGTGCGTCGCCCGGCCTCTCCCCTCCGAGCCGCACGCGCGCCCGACCGACCCCGGAGCCAGCTCTCGTGCTCGAGATCCTGTCGCCGTCGGCAGCCCATGCACAGCAGCTCCAGGTTTGGATAACAAGCTGATCCGATCTCAGTCCTGCAGGTCTCTCGATCCTCCGCCTCTACGCTCTCCCCGCGTCGGAGCTCTTCTACAAGTTCGAGGCCTACCTGCTCGCGCACCCGACGCCGCCATCGGCGTTCAAGCCCGGCCAGCCGGCCCAGCCAAAGTTGACGCTCGACATCGCCCGCGAGCTCAAGAAGGAGTTCCAGCGCGATGTCGTGGCCAAGAACATCGCTGGTGTGCGGGCGCCAACCGGAGCGGGTCGGGCAGCGACGACGCCTGGCGGCGGTGCGGCTGGAGGTGTTAAGAAGCGGATGAGCGGTGTGGGACTCGAGGGCCTGTGCGACCCAATCTCCTCTGGCTCGGGTGCAGCGACCTGCCCTGACGCTTACTGACCTCTCTGACCTTGCTGTCCAGGCTCGACTTTGACCCGACGACGCCGGCGGCCAAGCGCGTGCGGCCCTCACTCGGCGGCTCGTCTGCCGGGCAGTCGACCCCCCGTGCGGCCGCGCCGGCGTACGACACACCGACGCGACCTGGGCAGGCGACGCCCACGAATGGCGGCTCCTTCTCGTCGCCCCTGTGCGTCCGATATGTCTTTCTGTGAAACCAGTGGCTACCGGAGGCTGACCATCTTACCTGCAACTGCGCCCGACCAACAGACCGACGCCGACGACGAACAAGTTCATCGCCCGGACCAACGCCCTCGTGACGACCGACACGCTCAACCCTCACCTGTCCCGCGCACCGGCACAGGCCGTGCCTTCCGGCTCAAAACGGCCGCGAATCGCCCTCTCTACGCAGGCCGACCCAAAAGACTATGCCTACCGCTACATGTTTGAGAAGGTCTCGGAGCGAGCAGAGGGTGCGTATGGGCGGAGACCGGCAAACCCCCGTGCTTCATGGCTGACCTGTTAGCTGACCGGCCATGTTTGTCCTCGCGCAGTCATCGACACGCGGATCAACTCGACGGCGACGCTCATCCGCACGGCGTACGCGCTCGAGGACGACTTTGCCGACCCGTCCCAGTCGACGGGCGCCGAGGAGGTCTACACCGTCGGCCAGATCCACGCCGATTCGTCCAACTCGAAGCTCAACGACCAGTCGCTCCTGCTGCAGACGAGTCGGCTCATTGGCGCTGGCGCCCGGGTGCCGCTTCGCTTCAGGAGGGATTGCGTCGTCAGAGGCGGCCCGCCAGGTATCGCTGGCGTCGGTTTCTTTGTCGGCGGCGTCTGGGGCTTCAAGGGTCGGAATGGCAGCGGCGAGTGGTTCGAGGTGACCGAGATCCTCGTCGTACGTTCTTTAAGCTCGAACCGTGCGGGCTGCTCGCGAGCCGGAGACTGACGTCGTCCACCCCACACGCCCCCCACTTTGCAGCCTCCGTTGCCTGACATGCCTGGGGACTCGGCGACTGAGCTGCTGGAATATTCGTACGGTTCCAAGCTGTCAGGCTCGCCGAGCGCGATCGTCACTGCCAGTGGGCCTTTCACGCTCGATGCCGACCTCGACTACGCCCCGTTCGACGCGCTCGTTGAGGAGATAAAGCGCTCTCGGCCAGACGTTGTCATCCTGGTGCGTGGCCAGCCAACTCATCGCCAAGAGAGGTCCAAGCAGCTGACGCGACCTGCTTTTGCTTGCGCTACAGATGGGACCCTTTGTGTCATCAGCACACCCGCTCATCAAGGCTGGCGCCATCACCCAGACGCCAGCCGAGATCTTCCGCTCGCGCATCACGGGGCCTCTGCTGTCGGTGCTCGAGTCGAACCCGGCTTGCAACATCATCCTCGTGCCATCGGTCCGCGATCTCGTCGGCAGCTCGGTCTGCTTCCCGCAGGGCATGTTCGACAAGGCAGATGTCGGCACCGCATCGGCCAAGGTACGCCTCCCGGCCGACACCCCCCCCCCCCCCAGCGATCGATGCTGACCTTGGCCGCACGCCCATCATCTTTTCTAGCGCATCCGCCTGCTGCCCAATCCTTGTGTACTCAACATAAACGAGGTCTCGGTCGCCGTCTCGTCCGTCGACACGCTCTTCCAGCTTCGCAAGGACATGTTCTTCAAGCGGGCGATCGAGGCGGAGCCCGAGGCCGGCGCCGGTCCCGGCAACCAGGGCGACATGATTGCCAACGTCTGTCGCAGCATTCTCACCCAGCGCACGTGAGTGACCCCCTTCTTGCCGGGGTCCGGGTCATTGCTGACGCTTTGTGGATTATCCTCCCCTCGCGCAGCTTCTACCCGTTGTATCCGGTCCCGCAAGAGGCAGCGCAGGACGTCAACCTCGACCTCACGCACCACAGCTTGCTCGCGCTCAATCAGCTGCCCGATATCCTCATCCTCCCTTCGCAGCTGACCAAGTTTGCCAAGGTCCGTCCTCACGCTGCTCGTGCTCGCCGAGACTGCGCTGACTACACCTGTCGATGGACCTGTTTGCGCATACAGGTCGTCGATTCGGTAGTCGTGGTCAACCCCGGCCGGCTCTCGCAGTTTTCGTCGGGCGGCACTTTTGCCAAGCTCGCCGTCCACCCGATGGACAAGGACAAGCTCGTCTCGGCCGCCTCCGCTGGCGGTATTGCGGCCGAGGCCATGGAGCACGACGTCTTTGAGCGCTGTCGTGTAGACATCGTCCGCATCTAGCCGTCGAGTTTCTGCGACGCAGGTTCGATGCAAGACATTATGATACAAGAGCCAAGCTGTTCCGTTGCGACGCTCAGATTGCGTGAAGGAGGGCCTCTTGAGACGGCTCACGTCGCGCGAAGACCTACACCTTGGCCCAGATCTTCGGGTTGAGATGGAAGCGCGCTGCAAGGGGCCGAGATGGGAAGGGAACCTTCAGCTCCTCGGCTTAGACGGAGCGATACGACACCGGGGCCACCGACCGTAGAGAATGAGTGTGCTTCCCCCGGCCATCGTCAAGCCGGAGAACAAGATGAGCGCGCGCCAGCCGAACGTCTCGCGCAGGACGCCGCCCACGGATCCTGCATCAGAGCAGAGAGTGTCAGTCTAGAGGGTTGGCGGGCGGTGTGGTCGGGCGCCAACAGTTTCATCTGGCGCACCTGCCGCGAATTGACCCGGCGAGTTGCAGAGCGTCGCAAAGCCGACGATGGTGGCCAGAGGAAGGTCGGGATTCGAGCCGAAGAGCTGGGCCGCGACGACCGGCAGAAGTCTGTCACCGAGGTTAGCAGAACGGGAGGGTCAGCTTAAGGTCTAGCGCACTGCTTCAGCTCTCGTTTGATCCCAGGAGGACGTACGACATGAAGAGCCCACCAAAAGTACCTGAAGTGGCCGGGGGAGCGCCCGTTCGTCAGCTCGCGGGAAGCAAGGTAGCATGACCAGCAGGGCAGAGGGCTCACCAAACAGGACGGCGAAGCCCATGATGGAGGGGAAGGTGTGCGCAAACTGCCAGACGCTGACCTGGACGAGGCTAGCAGGATCCGTGCAGAAAAGACGCATCGGTCAGCTTTGACCGGGAGGACGCTGGGACGGCGACTTCATGCAAGGACCCACCCGCCGATCAAAAGCGCAAGGAAGAAGCTGTTGACCGGCCCGATCTTGTCGGCGACCTGGCCGATGGCAATCTGCAGAGAGATGGGGGGGTTAATTATCAGCAAGCGTCTCCCGGTCTTCATCAGATCAATGGCCGGCGAAAGCAGGCAAGCGACGTACACGACCGAGACCGCCAGCGATGTTCATGACTATCAGCGGCAGCGAGACTTTGAGTGAAGTCGAGTCGGCCAGAGCGGGGATGGTGTCTTTCGTGTATGACCTGCGAAACGCCTCCCTCAGCGGTCAGTACCGAGGCAGCATTGAGTATGGCCGCGAGCAGGACGCACGTGATGAAGAACTGTGGTGCACGCACGGCGGTCATACGGATTGATCAGCGCATGATCGAAGCGTCAAGCAGCCCTGAGATTTGAGGCCTGGGAAGGACTTACGTAAGGCGGAAGGAAGCCGAAGACGCCGACAAAGACCGACAAGGTGAACGAATACCAGCTGAGAGTGCGCCAAACGCCTCTAGGCAGCCAAGGCCGGGAGTTGGGGCGGCCGTCGGGACCGCGCGAGATGGGCCGTTCGCGGACGGCAACGAGGAAGAAAGCGACGACGTAAAAGACCTATCGCGGCGAGTCGAAGGTAGCCAGTCAGTTGAGCGGAGGGCATTGCGAAAGCGTTCAGACGTACGCCATGGATGGCGGTGACGACGAGAAGCGTGTAACGCGGCCCGATGCGGACGATCATCAGCCGGACGAGCAGGGACATTACGCCGCCAATGAGGCCCGAGCCACTCGTTGCGATGCCTTTGTGAAAGGGTAGGTCAGTGGTTTAACGCAAACATCGGGGAGGGGGCGGTGTAGAACGGACCAGTCGCAAGTCCTCGCCGCTTGAGGAACCACTGGCTCGGAAGAGCCATGGCGATCGGCATGCAAAAGCCGAGACAGAGGCCATTCAGGAAGCCTTGCAGGCTGCGGGAGCCAGATTCACAGCGTAGACGTGGTCAGCCGCGGCACTTGGCAGAGAGAAGTCGTGCACGAGAGAACTCACAGGAAGACCGACCACAGGTGCTCGGTGCCCCAGGCCATGAGGAAGAAGCTGAGGAAGCTCATGCCGGAGCCGATTGTGAGCATGCGCTAAATAAAGTCATCCCGACGGGGCGCGAGAGCCGAGGAGTGAGCCGTCAGTCACATGCAGATGATCTCTGTTCGTGGCAGAGAGGTCGGCGCACCTTGTAGCCGCTGTAGGGAAGAGCAAGGACGACCGCATCACTCTTGTCAGCTCTAAACCAGACGGGCGCACGGAGGAGCTAGCGCGCTGACTATCGATCGCCGAGTCGGCCGCCGAAGAAGCAAGTTGCGTTCATCGTCTGCCCGCATGAGTAGGTCAGAAACGTCAGCTCTCGTCCATCGACGCCGGTATTCGGACGCACGAAAGCAGCCAGGCCGCCAACGAGCGTGATGACCGACTCGTCCGTGCCCTTGAAGGTTTGGGTGACGTAGTAGGATTGGAAGACGCCCCAGGTCAAGCCCTGAGCGCGGAAGAAGCAGCGCAAGCGTCAGTCCAGCTTCGAAAGGCTGGTTGAGGAGCCGACCGTCGGCGAAAGACCCACGAAGCCCATCTGAGCCCGATGCGAGGAGAACGTTATCAGCCGATGAAGCCACCGAGTCACGAGGGAGGCAGCGTGGCACGGACCGTCGTGCCTGCGTAGATGAAGCAGCCAATGGTCGTCGCCCTGTCGAGGAGGTCTCTTCAACAGTCAGCGACCGGATTTGGCCATCGCTCAAGTGGCGCCGAAGACCGGCAAAAGTGGACCCACCATGCCTGGTACCCGCCGTCAGGGTACGTCCACTCGTCCTCATCTGCCGGCGGCGCCGGCCGCTGCGCCTCTGCGTCCCCGCGCGACTCCTTGCCGAGGCCTCCTCCGCCGGACTTCTCGTCGTCATCGTCGTCGTCGTCGACTCGCTCGCTTCTGAAGGTGTGGACCGTCGCTGGGCTGCGGGAGGGCCGGCTATAGACGTCGTCAACCGGGTCGCGCTCGCCCTTGGTCCGCAGGATAGTGGTTTGCCGGCCGGTCGCAGTAGCGAAGGACGCCACAGACGTGGATGATGACGGGCAGTCGGTCGACACCTCGGCGCCAGCCTCGTCCTCGTGCCCAGGGACGCCCACGTGCCTAGAGAAGTCGAGCGTCGGTGAGCTGGGTGTGGGCGACAGCTGGCCGGACCGGTCGAGAGACGGCCGGGCCTGCTCGTCGGCCGCAGGGTCGAGGGCCTCCGGGAGGGCTGGGTTGGGGACTGCCATGGCTGACGATCCAGAGAGATGCTGTTGTAGGGGAGGGACGAGGAGAAGGAAGCAGAGATTGAGCGGCCTGGAGCCATAGCAGAGTGTGCGGGCTGTCGAGGGTCGAGAGGGAGGCCGTTCGAGGGGGAAGGCGACATGGGCTGCGGCACGACCGAGGTCGGTCCGGGCTGGCCGGAGCATCGACGGCCCGGCAGGCGCCGGAGCCGGCCGGCCGGCAGCGATGCTCCCCAGCAGGCGCTGCTCCGACTGGGTCAGCGAGGACCCGGCCTGGCTGTCGCTGGTGAGGAGGTGAGCGAGCCGATGTCAACGGCCGCGAGTGCACCCTTGCGAGATGGGACGAGGTGTCGGTCGGACGGGCTGTCGCCTCCCGTCGCAGCGTCAGCAGTGCGTCGACGGCCTGCGCGAGCTACGAGCTCCAGGGCGCCGCGCTGACCAATCTCGCCGACGACGACGTCCTCCTCTTGCCCGCCTCACCTCGACCTCTTCAACCCTCGACGTCGATTTGATGGACCCGACCTCGCAGTACGACGCAGCGCCTTCATGGCCACCTATCGACGACGCGAGCCACCCGGCCGCAGGAGGTGCGTCGTCGGCCATCCTCCCGCCCGCCGGCCTGGGGCGATGCGCCCCTTACCTAAGAAAACCGCGGCCCCGCCTGACCCGCCTCGCACGACCGAACCCCTGCCCCGTCCCCTCCATCACAACCCGTCGACGCTCGGCTCGGCCGGTCCTTGCAGAAGACGAGCAGCGCCATGAGCAGCAAGCTGGTGCCGCTATGGTCGACCCGTCGCTCGACCCGGTGATGGAGGATCACCTCCGGCAGCTGAGACACGACCTCGCCGTCGAAAGCCGTGCGTGCCTCTCTCTGGCCGCTCACGTCCCGATGGGTTGGCGAGTCAATCCGTAAGCTGACACTCTGTTGCCTGGGTGCTCCCTCGACCCCACGTCCGCAGACGGCAAGGAGCCTGCTAGCGAGGCGTTCGATGACGGGATGGGTGAGGTGCCCGGCTCGACGGCCGAGCACCCGTCAGGCTCGACAGGGGCGCAGCACCCTTCGACGACACCTCTCTCGTTTCACAACCTCGTCCATCCGGCGCCGTCGCACGACGACAGGCTGCACGCTCCGTCCGTCGAGCGGGCGTCGCTGCCGCCGATCCAGTACACGCCCGGCCCTTTTAACCCGTATCCGGACCCGGCCGGAGCGGCCGTCTCGGCCGGATCGACGTCGTCGACCCCTCACCCTCACGCCCTGCTGACGATAGGGCTGCCGTCGCTGGCGCAAAGGCAGGAGCAGCCAGTCGCCTCCTCCTCTCGGCTCGCGCCTCTTCTCGGCGAGAGCGTTCCACCCGCCGCCAACGCGACGCCTCACAAGCGACCCTCAGCTGGAGCGACCTCCTCGAAAGCTGCCGGTAAAGCTCGAACAAACGGCGAAGGCGCAAGCGATACGGCTGGCGAAGAGGGTGATGCGGCTGATGCTGAAGGAGCTGGCGACAAAGGTGACGACACGGCCGACCACAAGCGCAGGAAGCTCAAGCGGGCCGAGCAAAATCGGCAAGCGCAGCGGGCGTTCCGCGAGCGGCGCGAGAAGTGCGTCTCCTCGTGCCCGCTTGAGCAGGCGAGGACTGTCAAGCGAGGCTCCAAGCCGTCTAGATCGATCGTTGACGACGTCCCCTTCCATCCTCAGGCACATCGCCGACCTCGAGGCAAAAGCGCGGACACTGCACCTCGCCCAAGTCAATGAGGCCGACGCCGTACGACGGTGTGTTCAGAGATCTTTCCCTTTCACAAGTCAGACCCCTGCCGGTCAACTGACATCTTCCGCTCCCTCCCTTTGCCCTTCGTACAGGCTCCGTCTAGCTAACGCGACAATTGGCGAGCTCCGGGCCGAGAACGCCAACCTGCGAGAGACGGTCGAACGGCTCGGGGCCGAGCTGGCCGCGGCGGCCGTCACTGCCGCCATGGGCGGCGATGCTAACGGCCCATCGGCAGCTGTTTCGGCATCGACGGCCGGTCCGGAGGGCGGCGCGGTCGATGACCAGGAGATGGAGGGCGCTCACGACGTAACTGAGCTTGGCTTCGCCCCTGAGGAGCACCACGACGCGGAACTCTCTGCCGGCATCGACCAGGCTGGGGCGGGAGAGTTGGTCGACGAGCCCGAGGTTGACGACGCTGGGCACATCGACCCTGGGCAGAATTAAGGCCGCCTTCAGCAGCGGCTGCCTGGAGGCCGAGCGAGCCCTCTTTAGATTCCCATGCGTATCTTCCGGAAAGTTGGCGGTGTGATGTGGACGCCTACCTGATGCGTGCTCCCGCTGGGTCGGTCGGCGGAGCGAATCGGGCCGCGTCCGACAGCGGTGCCGCTCCCCTCCGATCTCGAGCTTGCCTCGACGACGACACCACCCTCCAGCCGCTTGCCCCCTCCTTCAAGCACGTCCCCGAGCTACCAGTTGGGCGCCAGCCATGGTCCGCATCTCGATCCCAACGCTCCCCCAGCTGGCGACGCCCTACGTCTCGCCCCATGCCGAGCTCACCGTCGCTCAGGCGGCAGCCCACGTCGCCTCGTTCCTCCAGCGCGGCCGGGGTCGAACCCTTGTCGTCACTGGCGCCGGCGTCTCGGTCGACAGCGGCATCAAGGCATATCGAGGGCACGACGGGTGCGTGGGTTCTCTCTCTGAGTCGAGTCTGATGCCGGGCGTGTCGACTGTCCGTCGCTCGTTGCTCGTCATCGTCGAGGTAGCTGCCTCGCCGGCGGCGGCGTCGGCTGCTGAGGCTCGTCATCGATCCTCGACCGCGCCATGCTGCGTCTGGTAGGAGGCACCCTGATCCCCTGGTCTCAATTCTTGCACGCAGACGCTACTCGAATCCAAACTTCAAACCGATCCTCTACCACGAGCTCGTTGACCCGAGTCCAAAGGGCGTCGATTGTGCGTGTCGATTCAGCTCGAGCTAGGCTGAGCGGGAGCTGCGCAGCCGACCGAGACCGCGACGTCGGACCGAGCGACTGACAAGCTGCCATCCCCCTCCTTTCCTTCGCCTCGTCCGGCTTTCTGCACGTGTCGCAGTCCGGAAGAAGTACTGGAGTCGAGGCTACCTCGGCTGGCGGCCTGTGAGCGAGTCGGAGCCCAACCCCATCCACTATGCCGTCGCAGCCATGCTCTGGATGAAGCTCGCCCGGCAGGTCATCACTCAGAACGTACGCCATCGTAGCTGAGATCAGCGACCTGAACCCAGTAGATCTATCAGGCCGCTGGGCTGATTCGCTTCGGCTCATTACGCTCACACCCAGGTCGACGGCCTCCATCAGAAGGCGTTCCCCTACTCGCGACTCGAAACTGAGCGTCGGATCCTCGACCTCCACGGCACGCTCCACAAGGTCCACTGCCGCAACGGCCACGTCGTCACACGGGCGAGCTACCAGCAGAGGCTATCGGACCTCAATCCGAGCTGGAAGGCCTTTGCCGACGAGGCTGAGCGGACCGGCACGCTCCCTGCAACCAACCCAGACGGCGACGTGCGTTTCTATCCAGCACCGCTGCCACTCAAACCTCTCGAAGACTGACTTCCGTTTGACCGCTCGGCTGGTCTCGTCGATATTCCAGGTCGATCTCCAAGGCAAATCGTACGACGGCTTCGTCGTCCCACCGTGTCAGGAGTGCGGAGAGGTCGTGCGTGCCTGCCTTCCCTGCGTCCGTCGGATGGATCGACGCTCCGCTGATCCCGCAAATGCCCCTCGCCGCCGGCCACAGATGAAGCCCAACGTCGTCTTCTTTGGCGAGTCAATCACCGACGCGGTCAAGGCTCGATCGTGCGTTCCCGTTGTTGGCTATCTTGAAAAGAAGGGCGACCGCGAGCTGACCGAGACCGCGCCTCTGAACAGAGCGGAAGCGGTTGCCGACGCCTCGCAGTTACTCGTCATGGGAACGAGTTTAGCGACCTACTCTGCCTTCCGGTCCGTCCGCTCCTCTCCGCGCACTTTTCAGCAGATCGCTCATCGCTTGGCTCCTTCCACCCTTGCCTTCAGACTCATCAAGCAAGCGCGCGACGCAAAGAAGCCTGTCTTGATCCTCTCCCTTGGCCCGAGCCGGGCCGACGGGCTCGACGGCGTCGAGAAGATTGAGATGGAGGCCGGGCCGGTCCTCGACCTCGCCCTACGAGGACTCAGGTGACACCCTGCTTCTCCGCTGTTGACCAAGCTCAGAAGGCTAACATAGGCTGTGATGGCCTTCGCCGTTGGACAGCTCGGGCATGGAGCACGACCAGACGCTGGCAAAGCTCCTGACGAGCGGCGTCGTCCGGCCGGCCGAGGGCGAGCAATAGTCAAGGACGGTCGGCGACTCATCAGAAGCTGCAAGACTGGGCTCTCTCCCTTGGCCGGACCGTCTCAGACATGCGACGATCCTCCACCCTATCACTGCCGCACGTCCCACTCACACGCAGATTGCGCGGCCAGTCAGGCCATAACTGGCCCTTCGTGCCGATCCAGTACTTAGCCGTGCCGAAGGCCAGCTCTGGCCCATCGGCGCCAATCAGAGCCATGGACCGCGAGCGGAGATCGCGGCGGCCCAGCTGCGGCGCGTCTGCTCTGGATGACGTTGGACACTCGCTCCCGGTTACCTCGTAACATTCACGTCGTCTAAATGCTATCGGGCCGGAAGACCCGGTGCGGGTCCGAGCAGTCGTCCCTCTGCGGCCTCTTGGCGGCAAGATGTCTCCTTTGCGAGAGGCGCGAGGTCAAAGGGGCCCCCGCAGCCATCTCGCGAGCCAGACGTCGCGGTCTGTCGCCGAATTGTTCCGTGCGCGCAAGCGTGCGTACCGTCTGCTCCTTTCTCGCGCAGGACGAGCATGGACTCTGAGGCACAGGAGAAAGGAGCAGACGGTAAGCTGCCGCTCTAAAGGCGCGCTATGGGCAGGGAGGTATTTCGCCGAGCCCGACTGCTACACTGGCTGGCTGCTGCCCTGCAGGCTGCAAGGCCCGCCGCCGTCAAAGGGGGTCCCCGGTTTCAGCCCGCGCGCAGGGCGAGAAGAAGCAGCAGCAGGGCGGGCAGAGGGCCGGTCGGGGAGGTCGCGCCGGACGCTGTCTGACCCGAGCGAGCTCTCCTCCTCTTCCATCCATCCCCTTCGACAGATCGACGACGAGGAGGCACCATCTTCGACAACAGAACGGCCCGTCCCCGCCCAGACGCTCGGTCGCGTCGGTCGCAACAGAGCCAGCCCTCGGCCGCTCCCCGCCTCGAACCAGGCGATCCGCGCCCCCCTCCCTTGCCCCCGGGCCCAGTCGCGCACCGCCTCGTTGCTCCGCCGAAGACCCGACCAGCGCCGCATCCCAATCCACCGTCCCTCATCGCCCGGCCAGGGCCCTCGTAAGCGCACGCGTGAGCATCCTCGTCCTGCTCGGCCTTCCAATCACGGTGTGGAGTGTGACGGCATCGAAGGCGCTGCTCCCCTCGCCCCCCCCTCCTCCACTATCCTCCCCCACGACACCTCCCCCGCACGAGCATGCGTGCCGTCGTCGACGATGGCTGACCCCTCTGGCCGCCTCCCGTTCGCCGTCCCGGCCGGCCGTAGCAGGTTCGGCCGCTACCTCAGCCCACCGACGGCCCAGCAGCTGTCGCCGTCGCGAACGCATCCCCACCCGTCGCTACCGCCGCCGGTGCTCCCTCGGCTGCCGATGGACCGGACGCTCATCCCGGCGAGCGACGAGGAGTTTGACCGCGTGCTCGCCAGCATCAGCCAGGCCAACATCACCGAGGCCCTCTCGCCCCGGCCGGGCTCGCAGCAGAGCCAGCGCCGGCCGTCGTCAACCGACCGCGCGGCCGGCAGCGGAGGAGGCAGCGGCGGCAGCGGCGGTAGCAGTGTCAACGGCCAGCAGCCACACGAGCAGCTGTCGCTCCCGTCGCCGTCAATCCAGCTCTCGCCTTCGTCGCCCAAACTCGAGGCGAGCAGCTGGCAGCATACCCAGTCGACGCCGTCGGTCATCTTGACGTCCGAGTACGCGCCAGGCCCGCCGGCACCGAATGGCGGAGGCAAGCGCGTCGACAGCACTGACCTATGGGCTGCCGCCGGCGAGTCGAGCAGCACGCACGGCCTCGGCGGCTATGGGAGTGGCAACGGCGGTGGAGTCGGTTCATCCTTGCCCTTGGCCGCCTCGCCGGCGTTCGAGCTCAGCAGCTTCCACCGCTCGCCTGGCCCGCCGTCCGAGAGCGGGTCCTACACAGCCGACGGCGCCTCGGGCTACTATACACCCTCATACGCCTCCTCGTACGGCTCATACCAGGACGACGCCGCGAGTGGCGGCGGCAGCTACTTTGACGAGCCCCTTGGCGGTCGTATGGACTTTCTCGACATCGCCGATGACAACCACTCACCCGGCGGAGACGGGAATAACGCCGCATCCTCATCCTCGGCCGCTCGCGATGAGGAGGGAGTCCCCGACTCGGCCACGATGGCGAACGGCGGGCTCGGCAGCGACGTCATCCGTATGCTCCAGGCCTGGGGGCAAGACGTCCTTCAGCAGCAGCACCGGTCACCAGGTCCGTCCTAGTCTCTTGCAGTCTGACAAACCGATCCGAGCGTCCAGCGCGAGCTGATCCATCATATCATCCCCCTCTCCTCTCGATGACTTTCTTACTCGCCAACCGACGCTTGGTACTGCAGGATCCGACATCGGATCGCAAGACGGCCCTGCGAGCAGTCCCATGGACGGCTCCAGCAACTCGCCCTTGCACTACGCCGGTAACCGCTCGCCTTACAACGACGCCTCCTCCGACGCTGGAGGTGCTAGCAGCAGCCCAATCGACGGCGGCTCGTTTGCGCAGCGGCTGCCGCAACTCTATCGGCCGCCAACGAGGACAGAGACAACCGACAGCACGATGACGGTCCAGCCGCACCACTACGCGCCGTCCTATCCGTCGAGCGCTCGGCAGGCCATGCCTATACCGGCGTCGCCTCTCGGCCAGTCGCAGGCCTTGCTGGGCCGGATCGACACTCAGCTAAGCACGTCTCCGGGCTCAGCGCCGTCGGTGACGTCGCCGTTCGAGGCGCCGGGCGCAGCGGCGATGCTCTTCCCTCCGCTCGATCCTCGCTTGCAAGGCTTCTTTCGCCAGGCATCGCCGACCGGCCGCGAGAGCCAGCAGCAGGCACCCACGGCGCAGGCCGCTTCATTCGCCGGCCCCGCGACGAACCTCCAGCAGAACGCCGCCTTTGCCGAGGCGCTCGCTGCGCTCAACGGCCAGCGGAGCGGTCAAAGCGGCGGCCAGCATAGGCAGCAACAGTCACATGAGCAGCCGCAGCAGCAACAGCGATCTGGTCGGACGGGCGGCGCGATGGAGCCGCCACAGCCCATGGGAGGCCAAGCTTCCAATCTCTCGTCGATGTTTGCGTCGGGCTCGAACGGGTTCCCGCAAGCCATCCCGTCGAATCAGCAATCGTTCGGGCAGCAGTCGCCGTCCTTCGGGCAGATGACGTCCAATTCGTTCTTCACGGGCAACGGCGGCACCGGCGTCTCGTCTTCGCTCCCGGCCGACAGCGGCCTTCCGATGTGGATGGCGCCGTCATTCAACAGCTCGGTCTTCCCGCCCTTGATGACGCAGCAGCCGAGCCCGGCCTTCCCAGTCTACGGCCAGCCCGGCCCGTCGTACTACATGCACCCGGACGCGCTTCAGTTCCTGCAACAGCAGCATCTCCAGCAGCAGCAGCAGCAGCAGCAGTCCACCCGGGGCGCCCCTTCGGCAACCGGTCCAGCTGTCACAAAGACGTCGGCGTCGCCGCCTGACGACGGCACTGGCTCCTTCGCACCGCATCGACGGCAGCCGCCAAAGCGCCAGCGGTCGCGATCGGACGCGTCGGCCCTCCCGTACGACTTTGGAATGAGCGCCGTGCCGTCGGCTTCGACAATGAATCCCAACATGCTCTCCGACCTCGGCGGCGGCAGCAACTTCTTCCCCGGCCAAGCCCAGCAGATGGAGTCGCCGTCGTCGTCGCCGCGGTCGATCTCGAGCCTCCTACCTCCCGGCAGCGCCAACCTGATCCCAGCTTTCAACCCGCTTCCACCGAGCGCGATACTCCCCTCGGGTGGGCTGGGATCTAATCCGAGCTTCGGCCACTCGCCCAATGGCAGCGATGCCGGCGGCTCGGAAGCTGGCGATCCGCCAGCTGGTGGGCCCCGGCGGCCGAGTCACACTTCGGCGCGCAGTTTTGGTGCAGGCACGCCCGGCTACGGTGTCGGTCTTCTGCATCCGTACGGTGCCAACGGGCCGGAGGCGACAGGCGGGTCGGTCGGTGTTCAGCGCAGCGCGAGCGACGCCGGCCGAGGTCGGCAAGGCCATCGCAAGGTCCGTCCCGCGTCCTCCGTCCCGCTCGCTTTCACTCTCACAACCTGAACTGACCCCGACGTGCATCAGGTCCAGTCGGTCGACATGACGTATGCCCGGCCAGATGGCACGCTCGGCGTTCCCCTCGTTCCCGTCCGCTCGCGAGGCTCGCCCTCGGGCGGCATCGATGCGTCTTCGTCGCGCTCACCCGCGCGCTCGCCTGCGCGCTCGCCGGCTCGTTCGCCGACGCCCGAGCTTCGCGCTCTGTCGTCCACCGACAATGAGGACGACGACATGGTCGGCGGCTCGGGGAGCAGCGTCGGCAGTGTCACCAGGCAGAGCGTGACAACCAAGAAGACGGCGGCCGCCTCGCAAGGGCGACGGAAGACGGCGGTGAGTGTCTGGCAGTGTCTCTGACAGATCGCTCCGCGTCCCTGCTGACCCTGTCGTCGGGCGCCCCCGCTCTGCAGGCTACCTTCGTCTGTCCGATCCCCGGCTGCGGCTCGACCTTTACGCGGTCGTTCAACCTCAAGGGCCACCTACGCTCGCACACGGACGAGCGGCCGTTCAAGTGCTCCACCTGCCAGAAGGGCTTCGCCCGCGCGCACGACTGCAAGCGACATATGGCGCTCCACGTCGGCTACCGGCCGCACGTCTGCCTCGGCTGCGACAAGCGCTTTGCAAGGCTCGACGCCCTCTCGCGGCACCTCAAATCGGAGGCCGGCCAGGAGTGCATCCGCGGCGGCAAGATGACGGTCCCACTTGAGGGCGCCTCGGGCGACGAGGACGGCGACGTCAGCATCGGCGAAGGATCGGACGAAGAGGGCGACGGGCAAACACCTGGTGCCGGACGCAAGGGCGTCCTACTGTAAGGGAGCGCGCCGAGTGGGAGAGTGGGAGGAGCCCGAATCTATCTAGACGTTAATCGTTTCGAGCGACCGAGTCCCGTCTGGGCTTCGCCCCCGGAGCGTGCGACTACCGAGAGCAGCCTCGGTTGACCCGGCCCTTGGTTCTGCTGAGGGGTGATGATCATCCATTTCGGGCTGCGACCGCCTCTAAGGCGAGGCCTTCTTGTCGGCCCCGGCCTGCGCCTCGGGCTCGCCCGCTTTGGGCGGCTCGCCCTCGAGCGGGACCGCCTCGCCGCCGACCTGCTCGCTCGTCGACTCTGCCGACTTGCCGTTGGCAGCCTGGTCGAGCTCGGCCCACATCTTGTGTTCGCTCTCGAGCCGCTCGAGCGCGCGAACGACCTTCGATTGGAGGTAGTGCGAGTACATGGGCGGCTGCTGCCGCTTCTGCTTGGCCGTCAGCGGCGGCGGCGGCGGAGCGTCGGGGTCGACCTTGGGCGGCGAGTTGGCCTCAAAGAGGATGTCGTAGCGCTGTCGAACCGACAGGACAGAAGCATCAACAGCTTGTCACACAGCAGATGGAGGAGAAGGAGCGGGGAGCGACTGACCTCCCTGAGCTTCTCGGGCGTCTCGCCCTCCTTGACGTTGAGGATGAGCTGAGCCTCCTGGAGCGTCATCCGCAACGAGCGCGTGATGCCGGCCGTCGTGCTCGGCGAGCCCGAGCCGGCAGCGGCCGCGCCACCTTCCTCGCCACCCGCCTGCGGGTTCTCGGGCCGATACTGCGTGTCTGTCGGGCGGTTCGTTGCGAGGGAGAGCGTCAGCCAGGTGAGGCAGGTGGAGCTCGCTCGCGCTCCCAGCCGACGACGACGAGGTGGAGGCAGAACCGGAGGGCCAGAGAAACGACGACGCACTTTTGTACGCCTGCCGACCGGCCTCGTACATTGCCCGACCAAAGATTTTGCTGCCCGTCAGGACGACCTGCGTGATCACCCTCGGGAGGTTCGACTGCGGGCGGCCGGGTGCGGTGGGAGAAATGAGGAAGGGTCAGCCCTGCGCGCCCAGGAGCTCCGCTCGTCTCGCCGTCAGAAAAGTCCGTCAGGACGGCCGCACCATCGTGGACGCCTGGGATGCTTTGCGAAGAGACCGAGGACAAGAAGCAAAGGCAAGATCGAGTGAAAGAGAGCCTCTTGGACGTCCCGGAGGGGTGGGTAGAGAGCAGGCTGTGGTGAGTCGGGTTCGGTGTCGGGGAGGGCAGCAGGGCGAAAGTGGTCGTCCAGCCCGCAGGCTCACCGCCGCGCGGCGCTCGTAGCCCCTGGACCAGCCTGGCCCCGGACGCAAGTACTCGACCGCCAGGGGTGCACCTGCTCACCTCGATCCGACGCCAGCAGCGCGCGGATACGTTTGGCATCTCAGACAGTGAAGAGTCCGTGCATCACAGAGAGGTGGCACGGGAAGAGTTGGCGGTGCTACACCCAGCGCTATGCATGTGTCCATCCTGCAGGATCCGGATACAACTCGACGCCCTGCCAATGGCGTGGTTGGGGTGAGTGATGCAGGAGATGCGCTAAGCGTCTCCTGACCGGCGCTCGACGGCTTGCTTGCAGGAGAAGACACGGCTAGACCCAACATTGCGAAATGGAGGACGAGCGCCAGTCAGTGCTTGGCCAACTACTTCCCGTCCTGCGAGAGGTAGAACAGGACGTTCGCGCATGCATTCCTCTGGGGGGCATCGCTCGCGCGGAGAGGAGGCTGCATGCCCAAACTAAAGATAGGGCGTTTGCCCAGCGGGCGGCAGAAGCTAAGGGAACAGGATGGGCGAGCGCGGACGCTTGGTGATGCCAGGCTTGGAGAAACGCACTGGAAGTGGTACAGGCTTCGTGGTCGATGCTGAACGGTATCTAGTGCGATTCGTGACGCTGATTGTGACGACAGCCGCATCTAAAGGAGACGGACCGGGTGCAAAGCAATCAGTCGGCTTGTTCTTCCGTTACGGGCTCATTGACGGGCAACAGACTCAATGACCGTCGACATCGAAGCAGAGCGTGTTGGCCTTGTTTCTCGAGATTACATCTTACCCGAGGCCGACTGACCATACCGACGGCATCGACCATCCGGCACTTAAAGCCATAACGGACCCGGTTCGTTCAGTAGTCTCGCGTCAGTCGGCGCCGCCAATGGAGAAGACCGATCGCCTGTTTTGACGAATGGCAGCAGCAGCTTTTGAGAGTGGAGGTACTAACATCAATCCAAAGGAAAGACTCTCGTCAGCCAGCATGTAGTTGTATTGAGACCAGGGCGGGTGTCACGGCTCGGGGGCTGGAGTGAGCTTTGGCAAGGGGGGGGGGAGGGGAGCAAGGGCGCCGTGGGCAGGAGCGGGACGGGGCGACGATGAATGCACTTGCGCTGATGACAGGACCTCGTTCGGTCTCGCCGCGTCATGTCAGCCGCAGGATAGAGTGCCAGCAGATGAGCTTGAGAGAGGCCTGTCGAGTCGTCGTCGGAGGGACGGACAGACGACGTCAGGGGCTGCAACAATGCCAGCAGACTGCTGCGCCGCCACGCCGCGCTGCTGTCAGCTTGGCCAGCCGCGAAAGGCTTTGACGGGCTCGCCGACCGACCGCTCCGTCAGACCTCATACCACCATCGCCTGCCCCCTTCATACTCGGCTCCTGAGCAGCAGGCCCGACCGCATCGCCCCCACCCTCCTTGCCGTCGCCCAGGAAGGAGAGCCGTCTCGCCGACAGTCTCAACCTCGGACGGAGCCCTCACCCGCCGCGCCTGCCCAGTCGAGTCCTGGACCCCGTCCCTCTCCCTCTCCCCCCCCCCCAGCTCCTCCCGCCGCCGGACCAGCTCGTCACGCCCTCGAGCGCGACCCTGATCGACGGCCGGTAGGATGAAGATCAGAAAGACGGCCAAGAAGGTCGCACAACCGGTGAGTGCTCTCATCGCCTGGCAGATTCACAAGAGAGGAGCCGGTGGCGGCGCAACGAAGCTCGCGCCCTCATCTCCTCCTTCGTCAAGCTCGAGCTCGAGCCCTTCTTCTCTAGCTTTGCTCCTCCTGAGCACGAAGCGGAGCCGTCTGACACCTTGCTGACCCAAGCTGCCCGGCACTGTGCCCCTCGCTTCGCTGTTGCAGCTCCCTGAGGTCTCGGCCCTCATCGAGCGCATCCTCGCCTGCAGCGACGACGACATCCCGACCGTCCTGCAGACGGTGCCCGACTGGCCTTGGCCGCGAGGTGACCTCCACTCGTGGATCAAGGTCCTCAACCGCTTTGACGGCGTGCTCGAGCAGGTCGTCGCCGAGTACAATCTCAAGGATCTCCAGGTCAACGACTTCACGCCCCGGACGCGGACGACCGTGCTCGAGATCCTGCGCTTCGAGAAGCTCCTGCTCGAGCGCTGCACGAGCCGCAAGGTCTTTGCCAGCTACGATGTGTGCCCTTCTTTCCTCTTCGCTGCCAGCTCGGCACCATACTGATGGCGCTCTATCCCTTCCGTCCCGCTCGGCAGCACCTCGCCGACCTGCTGGCGACCCAGGACGTCGACGTCCTCGTCGCAGCGCTCCGGCTCCTCCTGCGGCCGGCCCAGCAGTACCAGACGACAGCCCACTCGCCCGACCTCGCTCCCAACTCGCTCATCGTCAAGCGCCTGCTCTCGCTTGCTCATGGGTGGGGCCCTGCCCGCGAGGCCGGCTTCGACCTCGCCCGGCTCGCGAGCGATTCGCCGCCGACCGAGGGCGAGGACGACGAACCGCCGGCTGAGCTAGGCGAGGTCGTCTTCCAGTTCTACCGCCGCCCGCCGCCCGCTTCGAGCGAGCGGCTCGACGCGGCGGCCGTCGCTTCTGACGTGGTGGCCCTGTCGACGCCCGACACGCCTACCCAGGGCCCGTCCGGCGCTGGTGCCGCCGCGCAGACGCCGACGCCCGCCGGGAGCTCAGCAGCTTACAACCTGGCAACGTCGTCGAGCAGCTTCCAGCCGCCGGCGACCTTCGGCGGCATCTCGGCGCCCGTCGCGAGCAGTTCCAACCTCTCGTCGGGGACGAACGCGGACAGCACACTCGCAACCCCCGTTCGGCCCAAGCCCAAGTCGGTCGCGAGCCTCCAGGGCCTGCCGCCGTTCAAGACGCCAACCGCCGGCGGTGGGTCACCTTCCGGCCCGAACAGCTCTGGTCCCTCGTCCTCGACGGTCGAGGGTCTGACGACGGTTGTCCTCGGCAACGTGAACCAGGGCGCCTACGAGGGCAAGTCGGCGATGGCCGTCCTGGCCGATGTTGTCGAGATGTACGATATCCCCGAGAAGGAGCGTTTCGAGCTCCACAACCTGATTCGCATCGCCAAGGGCCTGCGCGACCGGCCGACGCGCCGGATGCTCGTCTGGGTCCGGTGCCTCGCCGTCGCGACCTACTGCCACCTCGTGCCCGAGTCGGTCGCCCAGACCGACCTCTTTCTCTACGAGCCCGACATTGTCCAGCACATCGCGCAGCTCGTCCACGTCGAAGTCGGCGTCGCGTACGACATCCAGGCGGCCGCCATTTTTGCGCTCGATGCCCTCTCGCGCTACCGCTCGCGGATCGCCGAGGTCATCAGCGCCGTCAACGCGAGCGCGAACCATGGCGTGCTCATGAGCCTCTTCCGCAACATGACGGCCAAGCTCGCCGAGGACTCGGTCGACCCGCCGGCCGACTTTGTCGACGGCCTCGCCTCGATCATCACCTACCTGATCAATTCGCCGGCCTACTCGAACATGATCGTCGGCTCGGGCATCGTCCCGCTGCTCGTCCAGATCCTTCAGATCGAGCTGCCCTCGCGCCTGCCATTCGTCGTCAAGGCAATCAATCTGATCGATCACGTCGTCTACTCGAATTCGAACGGCTTTAACCTTTTCTGCAACGCCGGCGGGCTCGAGGCGCTCACGCGAAAGATCCAGACGACGACCGAGGACTGCATCGCTCACCACTCGGTCCCGGCCGAGGCCAGCGGCGAGGCGGCGGACGTCGACCGCGACGGGGCCTTTGGCCGGCTGCCGTTCAAGAAGTACACGGCCCTCAAGGCGCTCCTCCGCTCCATCAGCCGGATGATGCAGAGCTCGGGCACGGCCGACGGTCTCCGCAACCTGATCGACTCGACCCTGCCGGCGACCGTCAAGGAGATCATCCTCCACCGCCGGACGTTTGGACCCGTCCTCTTTGCGACCTGTGCGTCCCAGGCATCTCCTTCGCTCTGACCGGCCTGCTCGACTGACGCTCACCCCCTCGCCCATGCCCCAATGCAGCCCTGAGCGTGATGGCGACTTTTGTCCACAACGAGCCGACGTCGCTCACCGTCCTGCAGGAGAAGGGCCTGCCCGAGGCCTTCTACAACGCCGTCGACGACGACATTGAAGCCTCAATCGAGGTCCTCTACGCCGTCCCGAACGTCATTGGTGCCCTCTGCCTCAACCAGGCCGGCCTCGATCAGCTCGCGGCCCGGCAAGTGACGATTGTCCCCAAGATGGTCAGCGTCCTCGTCTCGGACAGGCACCGTAAGGTGCTCGAGGAGAAGGAGCACGCGACTCAGCTCGGCGCCTACGTCGACGAGCTCATCCGCCACCAGCCGAGCCTCAAGGAGCCGGTCCTCAAGGCCGTGCTTGACGTCCTCGCGCGGATCAAGGAGCTCGGCCAGGTCGAGTGCTCCGACGACGAGACCGTCTACCACATCCTGCCCGCGACTCGCACGCCATCCGCGGCGCCCGCGTCCGAGCTGGCGACGCCGATGGACGTCGTCGCTACCGCCGACGGTGCTGACTCGGCAGCGGCCGCCTCCACGTCGGTCGTGCCAACCTCCGCTGCCGACGCCCCGGCTGCCGCTATGGTCAAGGCCGACGGCGAAGGCTACAGCGACAACCGGGTCGTCCTCTTCATTGGCGTCACCGCGCGCTTCCTCGAAGGCCTCTTCCACAACCACACGCACTGCAAAGAGTTCATCAAGTCTGGCGGTCTCGAGCGCCTGCTCGACCTCTACGCGCTGCCCTGCGTGCCTTACGACTTTGCCGGCAGCGCGGCGGCCGACTCGCTCTTTGCGCTCTTCCGCGCCGTCAGCGACGTCAACCCGAACGCCGTCCTGCAGGCCCTGCTCAAGCCCGTGCGCCAGTCGCTCAACGAGACGCGCGACCTCTGGGACACGATGCAACCGACGTCCAAGCTCTCGCCCCTGACCGACCTCGAGGCCGGGCCTGAGCTCGATGCGGCCAACGCGACGTTCCGCCGGCTCATCTGCCTCCACGGCCGGGTCGCGCTCCTCGCCGACATGTACCGCGGCGTCGGCTTCAGCCACTCCAAGGTCGCAACCGGCTTCCTCCAGATCCTCAACACGCCCGAGGAGACGCAGGTGCTGCTCGACCTCGGCCGGCTCCACCGGGCGTGCGTCTGGGAGAACATTTTGATCAAGTCGGCCATCCCGGACGCCGTCGTCTCGATCCACGGCGGCACCAAGGGCGGCGGGCCCGAGATTGCCCGCGGTCAGACGCAGACGGTCGCTGGCGTGCCCGAGGACGTCCTCGAGGACATCAACGCCGGATTGGTTGTCGCTGGCGGCGACGACAAGAAGGACGGCCAGGCTGTCAGCGGCGACGCAGGCGTCAAGTCGTCCGATACGACTGCCGGCCCCTCGGCCGAGCCGGTCAAGACGCGGAACGGCAAGGCCTTCAAGTACCTCATCAGCCAGCTGCCGGCGTCGCTTACGCCCTTCTTCCAGGGTGCGGCCTGCCGACTTTTGACCTCGACGTCGACCGTCCTTGCTGACCTCGGTGCCTGCTTGCCCTCGATCATCCTCACAGCCGTCCTCAAATTCCTCATGTTCAAGCGCGGTAACGATGCCGCCCACCGCAAGCAAGCCCACAAGACGGCCGATACGCTCGCAAGCATGATGCTCGGCCACTTTGATTGGGCTCAGACGCGTGCGTGCATGGCTGACCCTCGTGCGAGAGTAACCCACACTGACGCCCGCGTCGCCCTCCATCCTCGTGCAGCGGAGCCGGCGCTGGACCCCGTCTCCAAGTACGCCTACGGCACGCTCATCATCGGCTTCACCTCGGTCCTCCTCTTCGACGGTGCGGTTTTTTTTTCTCACTGCATGCCCTTCCTTTGTTTCCGCAGGCAATGCGACTGACCTCTTTCCTGCCACCGCACCGCAGAGCGCCCGATGGCCCAGGGCTCGCTCCAGATGATGCTCCTCACCGCCTTCGCCCACCGGGGTGGCATCGACGCCATCGTCAAGACGGCGTCCAACTTTAGCGCCGCCTTTGACGAGCTCGACCCGACGGCGACGACGGCCAAGCTCGAGCAGGTCCACGTCTTCAGCGGCCTCAAGGTCGCGCTCGGTCTGCTCCAGTCGCTGGTTTCGACACGCGTCGTCTTTGACTCGCCCCAGACGGCCCAGCTGACGTCGCGCGACAAGCCGACGTCGTCCGAGGACTACTTTGATCCGCATCAGTTCCTCGTCCGGCTCCGGCTCGCCATCCTGCCCTTCGTGCGGAACATCTGGCAGTCGAGCTGGCTACTCAACGCGCCGGTCGCCGTTGCCCGCTCAGTCATCCACACGATCCTCTCGATCATGGACAGCGAGCCCGAGATCAAGCCGGCGGTAACTGCGGCGCCGGTCCACATCTCGACCTCGCAGGCCGCGCCCGGCGTACCGGTCCCGCGGCCGCCGCCGCCGCCTGAGCGTATCCAGCAGCTGGTCGACATGGGCTTTAGCGCCCACGCCGCGACGGAGGCCCTTCGGCGCTGCCACAACAACACGAGCTTTGCGGCCGAGTTCCTCCTCACTCACCCGGGCGCATTCGCAGCTCCGCCGCCGCCGCCGCCAGCTGCTGCTCCTGCCGCCGAGCCCGCGGCTGAATCGAGCGGCGCCGTGCCCGCGGCGGCCGCTGCTGAAGGAGATGCTGCCGGAGTGCCGGCTGTCCAACCCGCGGCCGAAGCCGCTGCCCAGCCCGGCGCGGACGTCGACATGGCCGACGACTCGCCGGAAGCTCTCGCGGCCAAGGAGAAGGAGCAGGAGCTCGAGCGCGCTCGGGAGAAGGAGCGCGAGGCCTGCTGGGAGGACCGCCGCCCTCAGCTCAACGAAGCCCGGAAGGCGCTCACAGGCAACCTCTGCAAGCGTGCGCTCGAGCTTGCCGACCGGTACGAGTCACTTGTCTACGATATCAAGCCGGCCTTCGTCAACTCAACCGGCGCGATCGAGTCGATCACTAAGGAGACGGCCGCCCTCATCTCCGAGGCCTTCGCGACCAAGGTCTCGCAGGTGAACGTTCGGCTGCGCCTGCTGTCGCTCATCCTCCACGACGGCCCGCCCTCCCTTGTCGCCGAGAAGGACCTCGCCGCGCAGGTCATGGACCTCGTCCTCAAGCTCGTGCCAGCTGCAGAGGACGTCAAGACGAGCCGGCCCGTCTGGCTCCCCAGTCAGCTGCACGTCGCAGAGGCGCTCCTCATCCTGACTGAGAGCCTCAACCAGGTCGACTACCTGCCGGCCGACGTCGCGACCGACTTCCCGGCCTCGGTCGAGCTCTTCCAGGGCCCTGCCTTCAACGAAGCGCGGAGTGCGCTCTTCGAGCAGTGCCTCGCGCTCCTGCCGATCGCCGAGCTCGCCCGCGAGGAGTTCGCCTCGGCCCTGCGGCTCCTCGTCATTCTGACGCGCGACTACCCGCTCGCGCTCGACTTTGCCCGTCGGGGCGGCGTCGGCCTCATGCTCGGCCACTACAAGGCGGCCGAGCAGGCCCACTCGGGCTGCCAAGCCTTTATCGCCATCATCCTCCGGCACATCGTCGAGAGCCCCGACACGCTGCGCGAAATCATGCGGCGCGACGTCCGCCAGTGGTTCTCGAGCCCGCGGACCAAGGTTGTCGACATCAACCACTTCATCAAGAACAACCGGCCGTGCGCGCTGCGCAACCCGCGCATCTTCCGCGAGGTCGTCGCCGCCGAGTGCGTCGTCCTCGAGACGTACAACGCCGGCGTCTACCACATCATGCTCAAGACGGCCGCCCCGACGGCGACCGAGTCTGCCGCCGCCGCCACGGCCGCCTCCGAGACCTCGGTCCCGCCCCAGACGGACGCGCCGAAGCCGGACGCCCCTGCCGTCGCAGCAGCCGAGGCCGCTCAGTCGATGCAGGTCGACGGCGAGAACATTCAGCCGCCCGACTTTGAGGTGATCGAGTCGGTCGTTCATCACCTGCTTTCGGAGCTGATGGCCGTCGGCAAGCAGGCCACCCACGCCGCGCTCCACCTTGAGCCGACCCCGGCGGCGGCTGGAACGAGCCCCGTCGCGCAGTCCACTGTAGCACCGGCGGCCGTCTCGACCCCAGCTGCTGCTGCTGCCGCCACGCCGCAGCCGACCGACACAGTCACTCCTGCCGCCGCTACCGCCGCGCCGCCTGCGACGGCTTCCAAGCCGCAGGACTCGTCCGACTACGTCTACGCCTGCCTGCTGATGCAGAACCTGACGGAGCTCCTCGGCTCCTACATGTCGTGCAAGGCCGCGTGCGTTTCCTTCTTCTTCCTTCCGTCGATGCACTTGGCGCACGGCTCGATCGGCTGACTCTGTGCGACCAATGATCAGCTTCCTGACGATGGGCAAGAAGCGCGGCGGCAAGGAGAGCCTCTTTGCGCTTGCTCGGCCCCGGACGGCGATCCTCAACTTCATGCTGCTTGAGCTCGTCTGCTGCACCGGCCTCGCCGACCAGGTCCCGCCGACCAAGCCCTCGCTTAAGAAGGCAATGGACCTCGCCAACTGCGCCATGACGGTCCTCGTCGCCCTCTGCTCCGACGTCGGCCTCGGCACTGACCTCAAGGACACCCCGGTCGACCTCGTCGCCGTCCGCAAGGTCGTCCTCGACGCGCTCTCCAAGGCCATCAAGGACGCGACCTCTTCGGCCGAGCACGTCGACGTCCGCTACGGCCGGCTGCACTCGCTCAGCGACCTCTGCTACCGGCTGCTGACGGCCCGGCCAAACATCCAGCCCAAGGGCCAGGAGGATGGCTCGCTGCACATCGCCAAGGTGATGCTCGAGAAAAACTTTGCCGTCGCCTTGACCAACGCCCTGGCCGAGGTCGACCTCAACTACCCGGACGTCAAGCTCGTTGTCCTCGACATCCTCAAGCCGCTCGAGCACCTGTTCGTCCTCCGTCGACGCCTATTGAGACTGCCGCTGACCTCCTCTCACGTCGCATTTCCCACAGGACCAAGATTTCGATCAAGATGGGCCGGGCGTCTGACAAGAAGAAGGACACCGCCCACGAGCACGCCGACGTTCATGACGCCTCTTCGACGTCGTCCGCCATGATGGACGAGGACGACGACAGCGAAGGCGACGTCTCGGTCCAGGCCGAGGAGGAGACGCCCGACCTTTACCGCAACTCTGCCCTCGGCATGTGCGTCGAGAGCCGCGATTCGCCTGCGTTGACGACAGACTGACCGGCGCGCATCTGCTCCTCTCCACCTCCAGGTACGGCGGCGAGATGGAGGACATGTACGACGAAGACTCGGAGGCCGGCGAGGAGGAGGACTTTGACGAGATGGACGAGCTCGACGGCATGACCGAAGGCCCGACCGACTCGGGCACCGACACCGGCTCAGAGGACGACGAGGACGAGAGCGGGATGGAGGACGACCTGATCGCCGACGAGGACGACTGGGACGACGAGGACGGCGAGGAGGACGAGGAGGGCATCGAGGCCGCCGGTGGCGAGACCGACGGCGACGAGGAAGAAATGATGTACGACGTGAGTCGGCTAGCTCCTGCTCCTCTCCCTCGCCATCCCCACAAGGCTGACCAGCGTTCAACAATTCCTTCGCAGCCTGACGGCGACGACATGGACGGCATGCACGGCATGGACATGGACGAGATGGACGAGATGGGCGAGGACGGTTCGTTCCCTTACGTTCGGCTTCCCTCCAAAAGACACCCTTGGCCAACCTGAGCTCGCTCTCCCTTTTCAGATATGCCTCTCCTCGACGAGGACGGCGAAGAGTACGATCCCGAGGACGAGGACGACATCGCGTGCGTTTGCGCTTGCGCCAGGTTGTGACCCCCCCCCCCCCCTTTGCCCCGTCTTGCTGACAGTCGGTGCTGCTTGGACGTCTCCTATTGCAGCCTGTCGGAGCTCGTCGAGGCCGGCTATGACATGCCGATGCCATCGGACAACGGCGGCAGCAGCCGGCTCACCAACTGGGGCTGGCAGCAGACGGCCGCGCCCGCCGCGGGCGACCAAGGCGACTCGGTCAGACGCATCGCTCGGATGCGTGCGTTCCTCGTCTCACATGCCGGATGGCCGTTCTGTGTCGCTGACCTGCCGATCGGCACCTGCCCCTTCTCGTCCCTGCTCGCCGCAGCTGACCCAACCGGCATGCAAGCCTTCTCTGCTGGAGCTGCCCTCGACCTGCCCTTGCCCGCTCTAGGCGACGGGTTCGAGGTTGCCCGGCCGATGCCCGCTCCGCGCGTCCGGGGTGGCCTGCCGATGGCCAGCGCGACCGGCCTCAACATGGCCCAGCTCTCTGCCGGAGGGGCCGGTGGCGTGCCCGAGATCATCTCGACCATCGATAATCTTATCGGCGACAACGGTGCCGCGATCCGCCTGCTCGAGCAGCTCGTCGCTCGCAGCCACCAGGGCGGTCACGGCGGCGAGACGATCCGCATCGGCCTTGCGTCGGCCGCCGCTGGCGGAGGACCGGGTCCCATCGTCGGCGGCTTCAGCATCAACCGCGATGGCGTCGTCGGCCGCCATGGCGACCTTTCGTCCCTGCTCGAAGGCCGGCCCGGCAGCGGCGCTCACCGCGATCTGTCGACCTCGTCCAAGAACGAGTTTGTGCCGCTGCCGACGACGCAGCGCTGGCTCGACGAGGAGCGCATCACACAGGGCCGATTCTCCACCCAACGCATCGCCGACCTGACCATCCACGTCGTCAACGCACTCCTGCCTGCTGCGCGCGAGGCCGTCCGCAAGGCCAAAGAGGCCGATGCGGTTGAGGAGGAGCGATCGCGCAAACAGGCCGAGGAGGATGCCGCTAAGGCCGCCGCTCAGACGGCGACGGAAGCTGCCGCTGCTGCTGCTGCCGCTCAACCATCCCCGGAGGCTGCTGCTGCCACAGCTTCGCCAGCCCCTGCTGCAGCCTCTGGAGCTACCGCTCCCGCTCAAGCTGACAGTGTCCCGGCACCGGCCAGACCCATCCCGACCTCTGCTGAAGCTGCGATCCCAGCTGATGTCTCGATGGCGGACCCTGCCGACGAGCGTACGCATGCGCCAGTGCTTTACAGCCGCTCTTCTGCGCCCTTTCTGACACCGCTCGCCTCTACCTTCGACAGCCGTCCCTGGAACTTTTGAAAGCGCTGCCGAGCCCTCGACTGCATCGGGCGCCGACGTCGGCCTAGAGGGTTAGTCTGCGCACGCCTTCTATCTTGCTCTTTCGCTTTTGCTGACGTTCCCTCCCTCTTGTGGTGCAGTCGAGATTGGCGACTCGAGCGGAAGCCTCGATGACGAGCACATCGACGTTGACATCGACGACGACGATGGCGACGACGACGACGATGACAGCGACGAGGGCTCGATGGACGGCGACGGCGCCGAGCGCATCACCATCACTATTCACGGCGAGGAAGTCGACATCACCGATACTGGCATCGACATCACCTTCCTCGAGGCCTTGCCAGACGACATGCGCGAAGAGGTGCTCAACCAGCACTTCCGCGAGCGCCGCCCGGCACCGTCGACGGCTAACGCGCCGACCGAGATTAACAGCGAGTTCCTCGACGCCCTTCCACCCGACATTCGCGCCGAGGTCCTCCAGCAGGAGGCGGTCGAGCAGTCGCGCCGTGACCGCGAGGCTGCTGCCCGCGCCGAGCGCGAGGCAGCGCAGGCCGCGGGCGCTCCGGCTCCCCAGGCTGCCGAGCTCGACCCGGCAAGCTTCCTTCAGAGTCTTGACCCTGAGCTGCGCAACCAGGTGCTCATGGAGCAGGAGGAGGATTTCCTCCAGTCGCTTCCGGGCGACATCATGCAGGGCCTGCAGAGCCGTTCGGCTGCCCAGGCTGCCCATCGGCGCTTCGATCCGGCCGTCGGCGGCCGCTCTGGCCAATCGGGCGAGGGGTCGGCCTCTGCCGGCGGCGCTCCGGCCCCGGCCCCCAAGAAGCCACCGCCGCGGGACGCCATCCAGCTTCTGGAGAAGTCGGGCATCGCCTCGCTCGTCCGGCTCCTCTTCTTCCCCGAGGTTTCGCGCAAGTCGACGGTCCCGCGCGTGCTCGTCAACCTGTGCGAAAACTCGAAGACACGCTTCGAGCTCCTCAACATGCTGCTCACGGTCGTCCAGGACGGCACCGGCGACCTCTCGGCCGTCGACAAGAGCTTTGCTCAGATGTCGATCCGGGCCGGCAAGGGCAGCGCGACGCCCAAGGCGACGCCCAAGAAGAAGGGCGTGCCCGAGACGCCGGGGCCGGCGAGCCTCTTCTCGCACCTGTCGGCCGAGAGCGTGCCGACGTTCATTGCCCAGCGCTGCTTTGACGCGCTCTACCAGATCGTCATCTCGAACGAGCAGGCGCCGCTCTTCTTCCTAACGGAGCACGACGTCCTCGTCGGCCTCAAGCGGCCGGTTAACCGCAAGGCCAAGGGCAAGGAGCGCCAGATCCCGCAGACCAAGTACCCGCTCGTCATTCTCCTCGGCCTGCTCGACCGGCCGGCCCTGCTCAAAAACACCGGCATGATGGAGTCGCTCACCTCGCTCCTGGTCTCGGTCACCCGGCCGCTAACGGCCCTTCCCACGCCGGCAGCGTCCGAGCCCGCCAAGGAGAGCCTGCTGGCGACCGTCATGGCCTCCATCAGCTCGGCAGCGTCCTCGGCATCAGCCGCTCTCGCACCGGCACCGGCCACGCCGGCGAACACCGTCACACAGCCTGCATCTGCGGCTGCCGCCGACGCCGCCGGAAGCTCGACAGCGGCCAAGCCCGCGGCCGAGAGCGCGGCTGCCCCGGTCCTGTCACACCCGCCGCAGGTGCCCAACAACGTCTTGCGGCTGGTCGTCAACATCCTCACGATCGGCGACGTCTCGAGCGCGACCTTCAAGGCGGCCCTGACGCTCATCAATCATCTGTCGCACATCCCCGACGCCAAGGAGGTCATCACCGCCGAAATCCGATCGCAGGCTCAGGACTTTGGCAACGTTCTGCAAACCGATCTTGAGGAGCTCTCGCGCACGCTCCAGACGGACGACGAGCACGCCCGGGCCGCGACGATCGCCAAGTTTACGCCGGCATCGTCGACGCAGGCCAAGCTGCTGCGGGTGCTCAAGACGCTCGAGCACATGTACACCATCAAGCCAGTCGGCGGCTCAGGCTCCTCGAGCCCGGCTGCGCCACCGAGTACGTTGCCGTTGTCGTGTCTCCTCCCCGAGCCTCATTCGCTGACCTTCGCTGCCTCGCTCCGGTTGGTCTCTCTCAGCGCCGGCCGTCCCCATCGCGCCCATTACCGTCGTCCCCGCCTCCGGTGGATCGGCGACCGGTCCGGCCTCTGCACCGGCAGCGACCGGCGCCGCTCCGGCAGAGTCGGCCCAAACCAAGGAGCAGCAGGTCAACGCCGTCTACGAGAGCTTCGACTTCGGTCCGCTCTGGCAGCGGCTGGGTGAGTGCCTGGCCATCGTCGACTCGGCCGGCCTCAACGACGTCGCAACCGTCCTCCTACCGATCATCGAGTCGCTCATGGTCGTTTGCAAGTACGTCGGCACCAAGGCCGACTCGGGCGTCGCCCGCGGCTCGCTCTCGCCCCGGTCGCCGGCGGCCACGCTTGACTCGACCGAGGACCTGTTCCTGCGCTTTACCGACGCGCACCGCAAGATCCTCAACGTCCTCGTTCGCAACAACCCGTCGCTCATGAGCGGCTCGTTCGCGCTTCTTGTTCAGAACCCCAAGATCCTCGAGTTCGACAACAAGCGCAACTACTTTACGCAGCAGCTCCGCAGGCGGCCGAACCGCGAGGCGCCGAGCGCCCTCCAGGTCAACGTCCGGCGCGAGCACGTCTTTGAAGACTCGTTCAGCCGTTTCCAGCGCTGGACGCCCGAGCAGATCAAGTACGGCAAGCTCAACATCCGCTTCTTCAACGAGGAAGGTGTCGACGCCGGCGGCGTCTCGCGCGAGTGGTTTTCGTACGTGCCTCGCCAGATCACTGCGGATTGCGCTCCCAGGACTGATTCTCGCACCTCCCTTCGGGTATCCATCCTCTTCAGCGTGCTGGCCAAGTCGATCTTCAACCCGGACTTTGCCCTCTTTGAGCCCGCATCGAGCGGTGCGCTCACGTACCAATTCAATCGGCTGAGCTCGATCAACCCGGACCACCTCGCCTTCTTCAAGTTTGTCGGCGTCGTGCTCGCCAAGGCCGTCCAGGACGGTCGCCTGCTCGACGCCCACTTCATCCGATCCGTCTACCGCCAGCTGCTTGGCGTCAAAAACATGGGCCTCCAGGACCTCGAGACGGTCGACCCGTCGTACCACACCTCGCTCAAGTGGATGGCCGAGAACTCGATCGAGGACATCCTCGAGCTCTCGTTCTCGGTCGAGACCGACGCTTTTGGCGTTCAGCAGGTTCACGACCTCATCCCCGACGGCCGCAACGTTGCCGTCACCGACGAGAACAAGATGGACTACATCCAGAAGATTGTCAACTTCCGGCTCGCCGACTCGATCGCCGACCAGAGCAAGGCGTTCATCGAGGGCTTCACCTCGTGCGGCCTGCTCCTCTCCTCTTCCGTCTGCCACTGCACGGGATGGCTACTGACCCCCCTTCCGCGTCCTCAGGATCATCCCTCAGGCCCTGCTCCAGATCTACGACGCGAGCGAGCTCGAGCTGCTCATCTCGGGCCTGCCGACGATCGACATTGACGAGGTTCGTCCCTGTCCTCTGCAACCGAACGAGCTCTGGCTGACTGGCCGTTGTCCTTCCCGTCACTCGCGTAGCTCAAGAACTCGGTCCAACTCCACGGCTGGCGCAACAGCGACCCCGAGATCGTCTGGCTCTGGCGCGCGCTCCGGTCCTTCTCTCAGGCCGAGCGGGCCCAGTTCCTCCAGTTCACGACCGGCAGCGCTCGCGTCCCGCTCGGGGGCTTCTCGCAGCTCGTCGGCTCGAACGGCATCCAGCCTGTCCAGGTGCACCGCGCTCACGGCGACCCGGACCGGATCGCCACGTCCCGTGCGTCTTTCTTTGAGAGGCCCCTTACCGCTTCTCACAGCTGACCATTGCTACCGGGACGCTTGACAGACACCTGCTTCAACCAGCTCGACCTCGGCTCGTACAGTGCGTGGCGGGACCAGCGACTGTCGATTGCCGTGCCCAGGGGCTGACCTCTTTGCTTTCTCTCCACCTGTTCAGCTTCTTACGAGACGCTGCGCGACAAGCTCATGCTCGCCATCACAGAGGGCGCCGTCGGCTTTGGCTGTGAGTTTTTCCCCCTGCCTTCGACCGCTTGCGTCGTTCGACCCCCTCGGCCTGGCCCGGCTGTTGAGTGATGGCGCTGACGCGTGTCGCCTTGTTCGATTCCGGGCAGTCGCGTGAGTTGAGTCGCCGCCGTCGAAGGGCGCGTGTGCTCTGGCGCCGCTCTCGGTCATGGACCGCGCCGCCCGCCGAGCCCGGCTACCCGGTCCAAAGGGCGAGCTCGCCGCACCTCGTTCTTCCATTTCCTAATATCACCCCTTCCTCTCCTAGCACAAGACTGTACTATATCGAGGCCGCGCGCCTTGTAGCATGAGACGTTCCTTCGATGTTGACGCGCCCCCGCGAGCGGACGTGATGAGCGAGCAACGACTCGGGTCGGCGACCGTCGGCCGGCAGGCGTCACCGCGAAACGCCCTCGGTTTGATTGCAAGCGCAAGGGCGATCGCAAAGAGAAGTTCGATCTCGAGCCTTGTTTGGTGCGGACGGACGATGAAGCGCTGAAGGTCGATTGGGGGGGGACAGACCCCGCAAGGCGAGACATGGCCGATTCCTCCACGCCGTGGCTTCGACGACGTCGGCGGGGACAAGGCGACAGCGCGGGCGGGCGCGCTCTGCTGCGAACGACCCACCTCCGGCCGCCAGACCTGTCGCTGGAACCCAGGCCGACGCCAACTCTCTCTCCCTCCTCTTCTCCCACCTTCGTTTTCGCATCTTCACCCCATCCCCCACACTGGGCCTGCCTTGCCTTCGCCGCCGCCAAGCAGGCAACAACTACCGCCGCTTTCGAGGCTCGCCTCGCTCTCCTCCCTCGAACAAGGGGTCCCCTCTCCCCTGGCTCCGCCCCGCCGCCGCCTCCGCCCACCGCCTCTCCGACGAAACGGCCCGGCGCTGGCCCCTTCGACCCTGGTCTCTGCCCTACCCTCGCCTCCAGTCCACACCTCTCTGAGCGCGCTCTCCTCCGCCGCCGGCTCGGTCCGCGCCCCATGGCGCCCTTTCTCGTGAGCCGGGGGCTCATCCCGCCCAACTCGCAGAGTGCGTGCGACAGGCGGTTGTTTCCCCCTCGCCGCCAGGTCCTTGACCGGGCCGACCGACGGCAGGCTCGCAGCTGACGCCTCGTTCCGACTCGCTCAGATCTCGGTCAGGTCGGGGCTGTCATCGACATCGTGATCCTTTTCTTCACTATCATCGGAGGTGCGTCGGCTCAGTCTGGGCGAGGCGCGTCGAGACGCTGGCTGGGGGCCTGACATCGTCGTCCTCAACCTTCGTCGCTGGTCCCTTAGCCTCAATCATCCTCGTCGGGCTCGTGCTCAAAGAGTTCCGCACCCGGACAAGCACCGTCCGGACGAGGTTGCTCATGATGCTCGTCTTCTCTGACCTGTGCGTGCCTCGACGGTCGGGCGCCCTCGTTGCGTCACCGCCGCTCCGACTGACACACACCACCCGACGACCACGATCGCGTCCTCGACAGCTTCATGGGGTTCGTCCTCGCCACTGCGCCTTTGTCTACCCATCCCACCGGCGCTGACTTTGCCACCGCCTTCTCCAGCATTGTCGGCATCATCTCACCGCTCATCTACGTGATCACGGACGGACCGGGAGGTGCGCCAATCGAGCCAGCTGGGCTTTGCTTCCGTCGCCGCCCATCGCCCGCCCGCGGACTAACTCTTGCCTTGCCCCAACCTCAATCCCGGTCGGTCAGGTCCCCAAGGCGGCCTGTGCGACGCGCTCGCCTTCCTCCTGCTCGCCTCATTCTGGAGCCAGTACTTTGTGGCGATGCTCCTCACAATCTGCACATACTGCATCCTCCTCCACCCGCTCTCGAGGATCACCCGCCTCATCCAGGAGCACTACCTCTGGTTCTTCCCGGTCGTCTGGGCGCTCTCCTTTGTCTTCAGCGGCGTCGCCTGGCACGTCGCCACCTTCAGCTTCTCGGGCGGCTTCTGCTACATCGGCACCGAAGGACCTCGCTTCTTCGGCGACATGTTGTCGGTCCCCCTTTTCGGCCTCTTCCGTCTTGTCTGGCAGACCCTCTTGACTGACCATCGCGTTCGGCTACGCTGGTCTGCAGCGCCTTCATCCCGCGATCGATCGTCGCCATTGTTGTCGTCGGTCTTACCGCCCACCTCATCCACTTCCTCCGGCGACCGGACAGGCTTCAGACGGCTGGGACGGACGAGATCCGCTCGCACGGAAACAGCTCGCCCTGGTGGGGTCGGGGCCAGCTCGGCCGACGCGTCGGGCTCGAGCGCTCGCGGCAAGGGAGCTCGCAGACGGAGCCGACCGAGTCGGCTTCCCGGACCCGGCAGGGCAGTCTCGCTCACCTCGCGGCCATCCAAGCTCAAAGCCAGCGGCAGCAGCGCAAGTCGGACACGACGGCGGTCGACCCCAAAGCTCCGTGGGAGGCGATCGACATCGAGATGCCGTCCAACATTCCCGACTTTGTCTTCGAGCCGCCCTCGCGCCGTGCGAGTGAGATGACGGCCGCTTCGCGCAACCAGCCGACGACGCCACCGTCGGGCTACGAGGTCGAGGCCCGCCTGTCGGGCGCTGAACCGGCCGGCCTGAAGCCAGAAGACGAGCCTCGGTCCGACTTCCAGGAATTCGAGCGCTCGTCCGACGAGCTGTTTGCCAAGCGCTCGCCTATGGCCAACCGGCCGGCCTCGCCGTCATCGGTTTCGGGCCATAGCTCCTTCTCGGTCTCGACCGTCGACTCGCTCTCAGCTCCACCCCTCCGACCGACGCCCAAGCGTCAGCGGTCGCATCCGGCCATTGCCGGCTCGCGAAAGATGTCGCTCAAGGACATCCTCGACGCCGAAACGTCGATCACGCTTCCGCCGCTCGGCCGGGCCGACGGCAGTGGCACCGGTAGCCAGACGGCGTCCCAGATCCGGCGTAACTCGGAGGGCGTTGTCCTGAACGAGGAGTCGCTCTCGAGCTACATGAACCGCAAGGCCTCGCTGCTCATGATCCTTTTTCCGCTGGCTGTGAGTCATAGCTCGTTGACCCTCCCATCCACTGGCAGGTCCGCTGACACTCCTCCTCCTACCCCGCAGTACGTCGCGCTCTTTAGCGTCAGTCTCGCGCGGATCGTTGTCGACTTTGTCATCGAGCGGCCGGTACCTTGGCTGTCAGGCCTGTCGCGCTTCTTCATCTTCAGCCAGGTGCGTCTCGTGCGCGAGCATTTGGCCCTCAGCGTGCTGGCTTATCGTGCCGTTGCTGATGCCCTTGCTCTCTCTCATATCTGCAGGGCATCGTCGTGCGTGTGACTTGAGGTTCCTCCCTGCTGCTCGTTCTCAACCGCTGACGCTCTCATCCTCGCTTGACATGCTTAGGACCTCCTGCTGTTCGTCCACGTCCTCCGCCATCCCCGCAGGCGACCGCCGCTGATGCTGACGCCTTTGACTGTCATGTCAACAGCTACGGCCTCGTCGAATGGAGAGTCCGGCGCGGCGTCCAGCGCAAGCTCCACGCCGGTCACTTTGACTCGAGGGCGTCCCAGTCCTGACCCTTCGCCGGCTCCGGTCATGCGGCCGGCCGGGCTTCCCCGGGCCTGCCACCGGGCGCGCTCGCACCGGCCCGCACCCACCCCCTTAAATCACTGCGCCATCCTATCATTCATCACTGCGTCTGTGTGTTGTATCTCCCCTAGTCACCAATTGGGTCCTGTCTCCTGGGTCTATGCTTTCATGTCCTTTCACGACACCGGCTGCTGCGTGTGGGCGCAGCAAGGACCAATGAGCTACCCATGACATCAAGCAGTCTTGGGCTCGCGCTCAAGCAAGATCGCAGCCCGAGGCTCGATCTTGTGGTAGTAGTTCTCGACGCTGCGGTAAGGCAAAGAGCGCGGCAGGTCAGATGAGAGGACCGACTGCTCGGGATTGCAAACGGGCAGCCGACTGACGTCTCCTTCTCGACAAAGCCAGCCTTCTTGACGTAGAAGCTCTTGGCCTCCTCGTTGCCGACCTGGCAGTAGACCATGACCTTGTCGACGGTCCGGGCCTGCTCCTTCTCCTTCTCCTTGCTGGCCGCGCGCGTCTTGCCTCCCAGCACGTCGGGCGGCGTCCACTCGGCCGCCTTGGTCAGGACGTGGTCGAGCAGGTGAGCGCCGAGACCTTGCGACCGATACGGTGGCAGGACGTTGAGCGTCAGGACGTGCAGCTTGAGCGCCGTCGTCGGCGGCGCAGACAGCGCCGGCTCAAAGCGACACGTGACCGAGCCGACGGGGACATCGGCGTAGTACACTGCGTCGCGAGAGACAGTCGACTGTCAGCCCTGAAGCCCGTCCATCAGTCCCGATGGTTGTCATAGGACCGACCGAGCTTGTTGAAGTCCTCCATCGTCTCGTCGAGCACATCCTCGTAGTACTGGAGAGTGCGGACGGGACCCGATCGACAGGTCAGCCCTGAGGGCGAGCACGCGCGCTCTAGAAGGCCCGGACGCACCTTATCCGAATAGTGGACCGGGAAGGTCGCCTCATTCAGCTTGCGCAGGGTGCCGCTGTTGAGAGACGCGTGCGACAACATCAGCCTTAGGGACGTGCGATGACCGGCTCGGGCCGCAGCGGGGGCTCGCGCCAAGGGGCCGACGCACACATTGTTGGCCGTCACCGACGAGAGTGTTACCCTTGGCGAAGGGTTGACGGGCAGCTTTGTCTGGAGCTTGAAAGGCGCAGAGACGGTGCTCGAGGTGGCGGCAGTAGCGACGGAGGCCATCTTGTGAAGGTAGCGAGATCGAGACGAGGGCTGCAGGGGTCGAGAGGGCTGCGACGCGGAAGCAGAGGTCGATGCCTTTGTCAGCGAGGTTCGGATCGAGGACCGGGCATGGTCGGTACCGTTCGGACGCTGGAGCGCAGAAGGATACGCACGACTGCACAAGTAGCCGCTGTGGTTGAGGGGAGGGGGGAAGGAAGGCTGGCTCAAGATGTCCCGAGGTCGTCGTCGCTGGCGAGCGAGCGCCGGCTGGCCGTCGCTTTTCCGCGCGAGGCCGAGCTCCCGGCTCGCAGCGCCTCAACGATCACTCCCTTCCCCTCCCTTTCCTCCTCCTCTTCCCTTACTCGTACGTCCCGTGACGTGCCTGCGGAGCGCCGCTCAACGCTGTGTTGAACTTTTTCCGCGTCCTCCAACGCCTTTGACGACCTGCTGCAGCTCAATGTCGGCCATCGAGCTCGTGAACCCCCGGGCAGAGTCCGTCCGTCGGGCTCAGGCTCTCCAGGTGCGCTTCTGCTGCCTGCTACCTTCCGAGCGAGCTGCGAACGGCGTCTGATCCGGCGTGTACTCTGCAGGTCAACACGGTCGGCGCCATTGGTCTTGCCAACGTCGTCAAGAGCAACCTCGGTGCGTCGACCTTCTGGGTGGGAAAGGCAGCGCGCGCGCGCGCGCGACCGGCGTGGTCAGCGGACGCGAGGGACTGACCAAAGGAGGCCCTGCTCTCATCTCCCAGGCCCGCGGGGCACGATCAAGATGCTCGTCGACGGCTCTGGCAACATCAAGATGACCAAGGTTTGTCGTCTCGCCCTTGAAGGGGGCTCGGAGACGCGGCGTCCGAGGGGCTTAACGACTCTGACCAGCGCCCGCCCTTTGATCCGGACGCGCCCTCCCGCTTTGCCTCCTCCAGGACGGCAAGGTTCTCCTCTCCGAGATGCAGATCCAGGTGCGTCTGGTTGCTTTGGCTGGAGGTGTCGCTGTTTGACCCCGGCTGACTTGACCCTCCGGCTTGTGCGTAGAACCCGACGGCGGCCATGATCGCCCGAACGGCGGTCGCGCAGGACGAGCAGACGGGTGATGGCACGACCTCGGTCGTCCTGCTGGCGGGCGAGCTTCTGAAGCAGGCGGAGCGATACACGTCCGAGGGCGTGCACCCGCGCGTGTTGGGAGACGGCTTCGACGTTGCGGCCAAGGAGGCGCTAAAGGTGCGTCGACGCTGGTTACCCGTACTCGGCGGGCAAGCTCGTTGACGCCCCGCTCGCCCCGCCTGTGCCAGTTCCTTGACACGTTCAAGGTCCAGAAGCCGACGCTCGACCGGGCGACGCTCGTCTCGGTGGCCCACACCTCGCTCGCGACCAAGGTCCACTCGAAGCTGGCGACCAAGGTCGCCGGCCTTGTCGTCGACGCCGTCCTGGCCGTCCAGCCGCCAGCACCTGCCGCCGACGCCGTCGGCGTCGACGCGTTCCAGCACCCAATCGACCTGCACATGATCGAGATTATGAAGATGCAGCACAAGATGGACACCGAGACCTCGCTCATCCGCGGTCTCGTCATGGATCACGGCGCCCGGCACCCAGACATGGCCAAGCGGCTCGAGAACTGCTTCATCCTGACGCTCAACGTATCGCTCGAGTACGAGAAGACGTGCGTCCGCCCCTTTCGGTGCTCGGCCCACCACGGCCCGCTGGAGCTGACCTGCTGAGCCCTCGCTCCTCCTCCCGCGCGCCCTCGCCGCCCGCTCAGTGAGGTCAACTCGTCGTTCTTCTACTCGTCGGCCGAGCAGCGCGAGAAGCTGGTCGAGTCGGAGCGCCGCTTTGTCGACGCCAAGCTGAAGAAGATTGTCGAGCTCAAGAACCTCGTCTGCGACCAGGACGTCAACTCGAAGGAGAAGCCGCGGTCGTTTGTCGTCATCAACCAGAAGGGTATTGACCCGATGTCGCTCGACGTCCTCGTCAAGCACGGCATCTTTGCGCTTCGCCGGGCTAAGCGCCGCAACATGGAGCGCCTCCAGCTTTGCTGCGGCGGCACCGCCCAGAACTCGGTCGACGACCTCAAGCCCGAGGGTCTCGGCTATGCCGGCCTCGTCTACGAGCACACGCTCGGAGAGGAGAAATTTACGTTCATCGAGGAGTGCCGGGAGCCCAAGTCGGTGACGCTGCTCATCAAGGGTGCGTCCTGCCCTCAGCGATGTGTCGCTTGCCTCGTGCCACCCTCCTGACCATCCTCCTTCGGCCTGCGACTGCTGCCACCCCTCCACACAGGCCCCAACTCGCACAGCATGAGCCAGTCGAACGATGCGATCCGGGACGGCCTGCGTGCCGTCAAGAACGCGATCGAGGACAAGTCGCTCGTCCCCGGCGCGGGCGCTTTCGAGATCTCGTGCGCGGCCCACCTCCTGGGCGAGACGAAGCGGCTCGCCAAGGGCCGGGCCAAGCTCGGCGTCTCGGCCTTTGCCGAGGCGCTCCTGATCCTGCCCAAGACGCTCGCTGCCAATGGCGGCTGGGACGTTCAGGACGCGCTCGTCGCGCTCCAGGACGAGGAGGCCGAGGGCCACGTCGTCGGCCTCAACCTCAAGACGGGCGAGCCTTTTGACCCGGTGTCGGAGGGCATCTGGGACAACTACCGCGTCAAGCGGCAGATGCTCCACTCTGCGTGCGTTCCCCCGTGCCCGGCCGCATGCGAGATCCGTCACGCAACGCTGACGATGGTCCTTCTCCCTCCTTCGCAGCTCCAACATTGCCTCGTCACTGCTGTCGTGCGACGAGATCATGCGCGCCGGACGGTCATCGTACGTCTCCTCGGCCTCGCTCATGCCTCTCGAGGCTGTCGGACATGCGAGCTGACTCGGCCACTCGTCTCCCCTCGCCCTCGCCCTCTCGCAGGCTCAAGGAGGGCCAGTAAGGCGGGCTGGTGTGCAAGAGGAAAAGGCACGAGAGCGTGCCCCCACGACCCATGTATACCTGATGCCCCCTTTAGAGCAGCTCCTCGACCTTGCGGTGAAGTCGGAGGCCGGCAGCTGACGTCACACTTGGCGCTGACGGGGCGTTGCCGGCGAGCTGCTGGGCAGGGCTAGGCTGGACGAGGCAGGCCGGTCCGCGGGAGGGCCTGCTGCTGCGCGCGCGCCAACCGGCGCAAGGGCGGAGTGTCGTCCCGCGAAGCCCCCACCGTCGTCGTCGTCGTCGTCGTCTTCGCTCGCCTCCATCTCGCTCGCCACCACCGCCGACACCGACACCGACTCTCGCCTTCCTACCTGCCAGACCACCCGTCAGAGAACCCTATCACCGACCTTTGCCCGCCATGCCAAACACGGTGCGTCCGCTAACTCTCGTCGGTCACGAGGACGAGCGGCGGGATAGTCACGACGTCGCCCTCCTCCCTGTTTCCCCTCCCTCACCCTCGGACAGCCTCCCCGGGGGGGCTGTATGCGTTCAAACTGCTGACGGACGCGACACTCCGTCTCCCTCTCGACTGCTGCAGGCCCTCGATGTCAACCCTGTCAACGGGTCAGCAACCCCGACTCTCCTTCGATCCCGGTCGCCGTTACTAACCCCAATTCGCCCTCCCGCTCCATCTCACCGCCGATCCTGCCGACCCGTCTCGCGCACGCAGGACGTTCGCCATGACCCGGGCCGGCTCCAGCTTTGCCTGGGCGTGAGTGCCGAGCGGTCGCTGGGCGCTGCGTCCGTCTTTCGTCGCCTGCATGCATGCTGACCTTTGAGCATCCGCGGCCCCTCTGCAGCTGGTTTGCCTTCATGTCGATCCTGCTGCTCTGCATCATCGGCTCGCTCTTTGCCGTCCGCCGGAGCCAGGTACGTTCGGGTCCCCCCACCTGCTGTGTCGAGCCTGCGCTGACCTGCGTCCGTCTCACCCCCTCTGCTGCGCCTAGCGGACGTTCCATCGGCTGGCCGTCCTCATCGTCTTCATCTACGTCATCTACTACTTCTGCGTCGCGAGCGACCTTGGCAAGTGGTCCCCTCTCTCCTCTGCTCTTCGTCTGGCCGCGCGCTAACCGTCCCCCTGGACTCACCCCAGGCGCCACCCCGATCGCGGTCGAGTTTCGCGGTGGCACACCCCGCCAGCGCTTCCGGACGACCGACGGCGCGGCGACGCGCCAGATCTGGTGAGTCGTGGCCCTCGACCGTGCGCAGACATCGCGACGAGCGACAGGAGCTGACGCCTGCGCGCTCGCTCACCCTCGCACCCCTCAGGTACGTCCGCTGGGTGTCGTACAGCCTGATCTGGCCGCTCGTCGTCTACATGCTGCTGCTCGCGACCGGCCGGCCCGTGTCCGAATATGTCGTCACCATCGGCTTCACGCTCGTCTACGCCGTCTGCTTCCTCATCGGCGCCCTCGTCCGGTCGAGCTACAAGTGGGGCTTTTTCACGATCGGCCTCTTTGCCATGTTTGTGCGTCTCGATCGAAAGCAGGTTGGCGCCCCTCTTCCCGAGCCATCAAACTGACCGCTCGACGACCCGCTCTCGCGCCCGTAGTGCGCCGTCTACGAGCTCATGGTCCCCGGCCTGCGCTCCGTCACGCGCCTCGGACGGGGCTACCGCACGCCCTACCTGGTCCCGGCTGCCACGCTCGCCTTCCTCTGGATGGTCTACCCGGTCGCCTGGGGCCTGGCCGAGGGCGGCAACGTCATCAGCGTCAACTCGGACATCATCTTCTACGGCATCATCGACCTCGTCCTCGTCACGCTCGTCGTCATGGCCTTCCTCGGCCTCGTCAGCAAGGTCGACCACCAGGAGTACGCCAGTCACCGCGTGCGTCCCCCCTCTCGCGGGTTTCAGGGCGGGCTGCCAGCACACTGACACCATCTCGCTCCCGCACACAGTGGGGCGACGGTGACGAGGACGTCCTCTGGGAGAAGTCGGCCCGCCGCCGCGACTCGACCTCGGCTGCTGGCCGCGACTCGGTCGAGGCGTCCGGCACGTCGACCGGCACCAGCGCTCCCCGTGCCACCGACCATGCCCGCGCCCGGCAGACGGCCGCCGGCGCACCGGCCGTCCAGCAGCAGACGCACCCTGTCGCCGTGCCGGTCGGCCCTGTCGCGCCGCCGCTCGAGACATCCGGCCCGCACAGCCAGACGACGGTCGTGCACTGAGCCGGACGTTTGTCGCTCGGTGCCTGCCTGCTCGACCGGCTCGCTCGCGCCTCGTTCGCTTCCTCTCTTTCGCCCTTCCCTTCTTGCTCTGTCTCGCGGCCGTAATCTAGCTCAGCGGGGCGCGTCGGCCGGCGCCCTCCCTTCCACCAGCACCACTAATCCTGACCCGACGACTTCAGCCGACTCTGTAGCTCCTCCGACATCGCTCTCCCATCTACGCCCTTCCACCACCACTAATCCGCGCCGAGCTTCCGGCCCCCTCCTTTCCTTTCATATATGACGCATGCACCCCAGTCATCGCACCGTCTCGAGCTGGGCGTCCAGTCTGAGCTCGGGGAAACGCATCTCTCTCGTAACAGGTTCACCGACTTCCGACCACCTAGTCTGCGCGCTCGACCTTCTCGACCCGGCCGTCGGCCCACTTGGCGGTGACGCTGCCATCGTTGTTGCCAAAGTAGGCCGCCTTGGCCAGGTCGACAAAGAGGCCGACCTCGACGACGCCGGTCAGGAGCTTGATGTCGCGAAGGAGCTGCGAAGGTGGATGGCGGGAGGGTCAGCATAGAACGGTGCACACTAGCGAAGTCTCGATGGGGAGTCGGCCTGACCTTTGCCGGGTCGCGGTAGGAGCTCTCGGGGAAGACGGCGTCGATGTTGAAGTTGCCATTGTCGGTGACGACCGGCCCGGCCTTCATCTTGGCCATCCGGAGGCCGGCCGACGTCGCGCCAAGCTTCTCAAGCGCGAGCAGAACGGGCGAGTAGGCAAAAGGAGCGACCTCGATCGGCACGCCCTGGGTCCACTGCGGAAGACGGAGGGAGGCAACAGACGTCAAAACTCAAAGGCCATGACAGCCGAGGGGCAAAGGAGGCCTTACCGAGGTGCCGAGAACCTCCGAGTTCTTACGGTAGTCGGCGACGATGACCCAGCTGTGATAAGGAGAGCAGGATGGGTGAGTGCGACGCTTCTCCAGACAGTCTCGCGATGGCCAGACGCACGTGTCGGCCGCCTCGGCGAGAACCTTCTCGCGCAGCTGGCACGCTCCGCCACCCTTAATCGAGTTCAGAGCGTTGTCGACCCTGAAAGGCAATGCAAGCAAGGAGACGATGTCAGCCTTGTGCGCCCGCTGTCCACCGAAGTCTCCAGTCAGTCCGACGCGAGGAACGCACTCGTCGGCACCATCGATGGTGACGTCAATCCGGGGGTATGACTCGAGGTCGCCGAGCGTCAGGCCAGACTCGGTGATGAGCGCCTTGGACTGGAATCCTGGAGCAGCAGCCACGTCATGATAGGCAGGCGGTCAGCTCGGCCTGCTCACATCGTGCCGGATAAAGGGCGCTGCCGGTGAGGGCCCGGCCGCGGAGGAAAAGGGGCCGATGGCTCGGGACGGACCGGTCGGGATGAAGACGCGGCCGGTATTGGCCTCCTTGCCCTGCTGCTTGATGCGCTCGACGACGTAGGGGACGGTGCTGCCGCTACCGACACCAATGACCTGGAGACGTCAAGAGTGCGCGACGTCAGCTTCCAGAAACGGGCGGCGCGACTCGAAAGAGGAGGAGGGCGCCCGCGCCTTGTGCGAGAGCTTGACGTGGTTGTCGACGGCGGCGTAGGCGGCGAGCCGCTTAGCGGCCTCGATGGGCTCGAGCTTGAGAGTCGACGCCGGCAGGTCGGGCGTCTTGGAGACGGAGGCGTCAGGCTAAGAGCAAGCGGCAGGCGACCGGGCGGGGTCAGGTCAGGGGTCGTCTGGACGGACGAGCTGGCTGCTGTTGCTGACGTCGCGCGCGGCGAAGTGCGGTGAGCTCCGCGAGCTGAACGGGCGGGACGTACGCCGTTCGCGGGCGAGGCAAGGACCTCGGACTTGGTGGGGGTGGCGGCCATGGTGTCAGATGAGCTGTCGGGCGCGTGTAGACCGAGCGAGAGAAAGGGCGAGGAGGGAGGAGGAGATGGTTAGTGAGAGAGCACGGCCCGTCTCTTTTCGCCGAGCCGGCTCTCACGACCGTCGAAGCCGCTCGACGACGACGACATCGACAGTCCGACCCGCTGGCCTTATCGCCTTCTCCTTGCGCTCCCGGACCGCAATGGACGCGCTCGAGGACCTGTCGTACGACATCACGACCTCGCCCGTCAAGCAGGACGAGGAGCAGTGGGCCCACACCGGCGACGACGACGACGAGGACGACGACGGCCTCGGGCTGAGCGCGGCCGAGAGCGAGCCCCGGTCCGTCCGAGCGGCTCAGCAACAGCCTTCGCTGCCTCGCTCCTCCCAGCTGACATCCGCGCCTCCTCCTGATCGCTCAGGGAGGACGACTTTGATCCGGACGACGTTGACGCCTCGGGCTCAGCATCTGATGTGAGCCTCCTGCTCTTGGTCCACGGGCGGTAGCGGTAGCTCGCGGGAGCCCGCGGGAGCCACGAGCTACGCGTCTGGACGCCGAGCTCCGAGATGCTGATCACCCGTCGCTCGTCCTCGCAGGGCTCAGACTCAGATGAAGACGACCCGACAGCGGCCGATGGCGATGCGGGCGACGATGCCGATGGCGATCAGGACGATTCGCTCTCAGCGCACTCTGGCGCGACGGCCAGCATGTCGCGTCGCGAGAGCAAGGCCGGCGAAAGCGGCAAGGAAGACGATGACGACGACGATGCCGACGACGACGATGGCGATGACGAAGACGACGGCGATGAGGAAATGAAGGAGGTCGATGAGCAGATGGGTGCGTTGGCTTGCTGCACCACTCCATGCTCACACGCGCCGAGGCTGACCTGCGGCTCCTGCTGCGTACCGCTGTGTACAGGAGGACTCGTCCGCTCAGCCTCTCCGTCCCATGCTGTCGCTGCGACGCAGGCCCGCCGTTCGCCCTCCCTCCCGCCGTCCCTAAAACGGCGCCGACTCTTCTACCCGGCCCCGCCCTCCTCGCCCCCGCTGGCGGCACGTTCGCTGCACATCGACCCCCACATGTCGATCCCAATTCACTCGCCGGTGCATTCGCTCGCGGCGACGCCTTGCCTCTCTTACGTCCTCACCGGCTCCGAGGACGGCTATGTCCGAGCTTGGGACACCTGGTCCTCAGCCAATGGCGGCAGCTTGATGACTGCCCACCAGCGCGCCGTTGGCGGTCTCGGCGAGGGTGTCACGAAAGGCGGCGTCTGCCGCGGCTGGTGGGAGAACGAGGGCCCTCTGCCGCCATCAGCGGGCTCGACCTCGGCAACGGGCCTCAACGGCGTCGATAACGACAACTCCGAGCGACAAAGAGCCCGCGAGCCCGTGTACAGCCTTGCGCTGCAGCGGGACGCCCTCTGGGGCCTGTCCGGGACGGCCGTACGTCCCTGCGCTTCCTTCCTATTCTTCTGCACACCCTCTGATCTCCCGACATTCGCGCCTACAGAGCGGATCCATCAATCTGTTCACCGTCCGCCACGCGATCGGTCGGATACAGCATCGGCTCGAGGACGGCCATGTGGGAGCCGTGGCTGGCCTCGTGCTTGCCGACTCAGAAGACCTCGCCTACTCGGCCGGCTGGGACGGTACCGTCTGCGTGCGTCGTTTACCCTGCCGTCTAAGACCTGACTTTGGAAGAGCGCTCAAGAGTAACCCTTCGCGCAGGAATGGGACCTCCACACCGGCAAGAAGCTGCGCGCTTTCCTTTCGCAGAACGTGCAGCTCTCTTCCTTGGCTCTGCAGCCGCTATCCTCGGGTCCCAGCGCTCCTGCGACGCCGAACCACTCCGTCTCCTATTCGACCTGGGCGCGCAATCCGAAGAAGGTTCAGCCACCGTCCACCAACGGCCGGAGCGGGTCGACTTCAGCGGCAGCCGGAGCCGATATGGTAGTACCGGGCGTCGACTTGTCGGATGGTGATGCCGAGATGGCCTCGCCGTCGAAGACAATCGGTGCGCCGGCTACTGACGGGGGGCCCTCGGTCGCCCCTTCGGAAATTGATGCCGAGGGCGAGCCCGACCTCGACGACCTCTTCGGCGACGGCGAGCTCGATGGTTTGGCCGCAGGGCTCGACATCCCAGCCAACCTGCTCGACGCGGTCCCTGTGGACCCGTCCGAAGCGAGTGCTACGGTGCCGGCGGCGACATCAGCGGCCCCACCCGCTGTTGCGCCGCTAGCCTTGCCGAACGGGACGGCTCAGACGAACGGTGTCGTACCGAAGCTCGAGCCAAACGGGACCGAGCCTCTTCCTGCTGCATCAGTCTCAGCCGAGGCTGCATCCTCATCGGCATCGGTTGCCCGATCAGTGCCCTCCCTCTCGCCGGCGACCTACGGTGCTTACTCGCCCGACGTTCTCATGACGTCTGCGATCGACGGCAGTGTCGTTCTCTGGGACCGCCGCGTTTCCAACAAAGAGGCTGGCAATGGCCGAGGCGTCGGCCGGCTAGAAGGCCCCGAGCGGACGCCCAAGTGGTGCATGTCGGTGCGTGCCGACGACTGCGCTCGACGTCTCCCCAGGCCAACGTCGCTAATACTCCACTTTCTTACTCTAGGCCTGCTTCAACTCGACCGGCACTCAGGTCTGGGCTGGCCGGCGGAACGGTGCCGTCGACATCTGGGACGTTCGCCGGCCATCGAGCGTCTCGTCGGCAGCGGCCTTCGATTCCGGATCCAATCTGCTCAAGAGCCTCAAGAACCCATCCGACTCCGGCGCGGTCAGCTGTCTCGTCGCCTTCCCGGACGGCAAGCACATGGCTTGGTGCGTTCTTTGTGAAGGGCGGTCTGCATCATCGCTCGCCCTGACCGAAACGCTCGTCTCGCAGTGCGCAAGCGGACAACGTCCGGCTCTGGGCGACCGACGCGCTGTTTGACGAGGCCGACTCGGTATCGACGACCACCAAAAGCAAGTCGTCTGGCGTACCCTTCAAGATCATCCCCGGCCACCATGGCGGCATCATCTCATCGATGGGTGCGTGCCGGCGTGACCCAGCTGTGCTGCTCGCGACTTTTCGGCTGACCTCCCGCCTTGCCCGGCCTCCGTCCAGTCGTCGATCCACGCAGCAAGTTCCTCATCACGGCTTCGGGAAACCGCGGCTGGGCAGGCTTCGGCGAGTCGACCAGTGTCGTCTTGTACCACACGGTCGAGAAGACGCTCGCTCGACGATGACGTGAGGGGCGAGGAGGGAGGATGAACGACCGACTGCAACGCAATGACGACCTTGACGACCTGTAGATCAGACGAACCCGTCTCGGCGCAGGATCCTTCTTCGTGAAAATCGAATCACATCTCCATCGGCGCCGGGCCGTCCACTGCAAAGGATGGCTCCGAGGCCGCGGCGTCGGCGGGCGCAAGCAATGACTCGCTGAGTGCGCCCGCCGGAGCCGGAGGGTTGCCACTAGCTGGCGCCGACGAGGACGGAGGCACGTCTGCTGTGACTGCATCTGGTGTCAATGTCGGTACGGGCGCTGATAGAGCGGACGACTCCGGCTCTGCCGCCGCTGGTGCCAGCGGATCCGATGCTATCGACGGATTGCCCTCTGCAGGCGTCGCGGCCGCGTCTGTCGTATCGTTTGGCCTCTTGTTCAGCGCTGCCGGTGCTGACGAAGGGTCGAAATTCGGTAGCGACAACGGCGCTCCGTCATCGGGTAGTGGCGACGACGACGAGGGAGCGAGCTCCGTGATGACCGAGGACGACGAAGGGGCGAGCTCCGTCAGAGCCGAAGAGGTAGAAGGCACGGGCGCTGTCGTGGCTCCACTGGCGGAAGGAAGCGGGATGGCCAATGAAGGATTGTTCGGATCGGGCGCCGGCGGAGGTGAAGGTATCAAGCCGCTAGGAGCAGACCTTTGCACTGTCGCCGAGGAGGACAGCCCGACGTCGGCCGATAGTAGCGGGTCCGGATGGGCGGCGCTCGGTGCTGCTGGCGTTGCGGCTGACTTTGCCGGCCTGGACGATGAGCCAGCCATCGGTCTCGACTGTGATGGTTCTGACGTCGGCTCGCTTGGTGGCACGGGTGCCTCTGCGGCCGATTCCGACTCGCCCGCCGCCTTTCCGCCTGTAACGATGGGCGTCGGTGGTAGCCTCTTGCTGCGCCCGCTGCTAGACGCCTCGCCCGCGCGCGCAAAAGCCGCCTTGGCTTCGGCCAGCCGGGTGGCCTCGCGCTCCTCGAGCCCTGCGTTGGACTCTTCGAGTGCGGCCTGCAACGAAAGGCAAATTGGAGTCCCGCTGTCAGCAAATGTCGAGACGGGCCATAGAGGAAAAGGGCACGCACCAGCTGGACCTCGAGCTCGTCAACCGCGTAGATTCTCTTTGCGCGGTGAATTGCGTACTCCTTCGGCTTTTCTGTGAGGCGTGGGGAAGCGAGGAGGTACGTCAGGACGAGCCGGTCAGAAGGACGACAAGGACGAGAACGGGAGCTCAAAAAGGAAGACGCACGCAACGCAAACGTCCCGAGGACCTCGTCAATGAGCTCGTGCTTGAACTTATACCGCCTGGCGGCCAAGTGACGAGGGCTGATGGTGTTGGCGAGGTCCTTGGCGAAAGCGCCCTCGATGACGTGGTGAAACTGCTGCTCGACCTGCTCGAGCGCTGTGAGCGACGGGTGGAAGGCGCCTGGCGGCGGCGGCGGACCGAGATGCGAGCCTTGGTGGTGGGCCGACTTGTCCTTGCGCTTGCGCGACTTCTTCTCGCTCCCGCCGACGGCCATCGCCGGCGAGGGTGAGCCGACGGCGACGCCGGCCACCTGCTGCTGCTGCTGGGCCTGGAGGAGGGCGAGCCGGTCCATCTGGCTTTGGTGGTGCGAGACGCCGATAGCGGCACTCCCGGGAGAGGATGCGACCTGGCCGACCGGCTGGCCGCTGTTGAGGGCGAGCCCGCGCCCCTGGGCGGCAGCGGCGAGCATCTGGGCCTGGAGGGAAGCTGCCTGCTGGTGCTGGGCCTGCTGCTGCTGCTGCGCCCGCTGCTGCTGCTGTTGCTGCTGATGATGGTGCGCGGCCGCCTGCTGCTGAAGCAGCATCTGCTGCTGCTGCTGGGCCATCGAAAGCCCGCCCGGACCGCCCGGACCCGGACCCGGCGGCGGATTCGGCATCCCTTGCTGCTGTTGCAGACCGCCTCGGCCGAGCATGCCGCCGCCGGGAGCGAGTCCTCCGCTGAGGCTCGACCGCTGGCTGCCGCCGCCTAGGAGAGGCGAGCCAACGGCGCCAGAAGGGCCAGCAGGACCCGGGCTTGGGCTGCCCGCTCCGCCGCCAGCGTTGGTGGAGGCGTTGGAGGCGAGGTACTGCTGCGAGAGCCGGGCTAGAGACGGGTTGGACATCATCGGTGGTTGCTGTTGCTGCTGCTGTTGCGGGGGGGCCTGCTGCTGGGCTTGCTGCTGCTGCTGCTGCTGCTGCTGAAGGAGGTGCTGCTGGAGCTGGAGCTGCTGCTGCTGTTGTTGCAACTGAAGCGGGTTGAGCCCGCCTTGCGAGCTCAGCGGCCGCTGCTGCTGGCCGAATGGACTTCCGCCGCCGGCAAACGGCGAGCCCTGTTGCTGCTGCTGCTGGAGGTGCAGGTTGGGATGTGCCTGAGGGCCGCCGCCGCTGCCATTGCCATACCCAGCTGGCATCGGCTGGTTCAGCGCAGCCGGGCTCATTGTGCCGCCTCCGCGACTGCCGCTACTACCAGCCGCGCTCATCGCCTGTGGGTTCATCGTCCGGGGCGAGGCCACGTTGCCCGCGCCCCCGCCGCCCCCGCCGCCGTTGCCAAAACCCGGAGGAAGGGCGAACTGCGGTTGCGGCTGCTGCTGCTGCTGGCCGTTGCCGAGTGGAGGCGATCCACCGTAGCCGCCTGGCTGCTGCTGCTGCTGTTGCTGTTGCTGATGATACCGCGCCTGGGCGGCGAGCAACTGCTGGGGGTTGATCGACTGGTACGACCCGCCGGCCGGCGAGCCTGCCGGCTGCTGCTGCTGCTGCTGAAGGTAGCCCTGCCCGGCCCCGCCAGCGTTGGGCTGCGAGACACCCTGCTGCTGCTGTTGACGCTGCTGCTGCTGTTGGGCCTGCTGCTGGAGGTAGGCTGGGAACTGGCTGAGATTGTTGTTGTTGAACATGGTCACTGCCCAGATGGCGTCCGTTGGCTGAGCGGAAGCGGCGGCCGGATCGCGAGAGTACCGGGCCAGCGAGCGGCACTCAGACAGGCAAGTTAGACCGGCGAGATCGACTTTCTAAGATTTGACTAATAGGAGGAGCGGCTCGGGTCTAGGCGTCGGATGGGAAGGAAGCAGAGAGCCCAGAGCCGGATGTGAAGCGGTCAGTCGACAGCGCGGCGAGGTCCATCTCGAGCACTGGGCAGGCGAAGCGAGACGGGGATCTCCAGCCATCGAGGGAGGTAAGGTCTGACAGCACGACATGCCAGCAGCCCAGAAAGCGTCGAGGCCGGCGCCTGAGCCTCAACAGCGCCGAGCATAACAATCGCTTGACCCAACCGACCCTTGCAAGGAAGGGTACGTTCGGCGACGCGCGCCGGAAGCGGCGCTTTCGCGACGAGCGCGGCTCGGACGGTGGTCCTCCCTCCCTTAGCAACAACACACTAGCTCGCGACCAACCAGCTAGATCTCTGAGCTCGGTACGAGGACGACGCACCTGAGATGTCGAGTCCCTGCTGCTGGCCACGGGTCTATATTCGTTGAGCGTGCTGTTGACGGCAGCGGAGAGCGCGCGACGAGTAAGGTGCCCGCGGGCGGCGGCGGCGGCGAGCGGCGAGCCAAAGTGCATGTGCGAGTCGACCTCGCGCCCGGCCGCTGCGAAACTGGAGCTTGAGCCGGGCCTGCAGCTCGAACGGTCGCAGCCTCCCCTCGACCCGACCCGGACCCACCCACTTTCCTACTCATCAAACAGCTCTCGCCATGGTTCGTAGTCTCTCGGAGAAGAGCGGGCCGGTTGCAATGAAGCTGATCGACGTGTGCCCTCCTGCGCTCCCTTGGACCCACAGCCTCAGGTCCGTCCGGCACTTCCTGCAGCGCCTCCACCCTGCCTCTCCCACGGTGGTCGGAGAGGCGCCTAGCAGCTCATCGCTCGCAAGCGTTGGGATTGCCGAACTGACATGACTACGCCCGTCCTGACTGACCGCTCCTAGAACGAGTACATCGAAGAGTCCATCAAGCGGTGCGTTCTTTCGCCAGCGCGAGAGCAGCTCGCTCGGCGGCCTTGCCACTCGAGCTGCGCGCGCCGCCAGAACCTGCCCTTGGCTCTGCCTGTTCTGGTGGGAGCGTCTCGCTGACGACCCCCACTTCACCTTACTCTTCTCTTGTTTTTGATCGCGCATGTAGGCATGGTCGCCAGATGGACGTGAGTTGCTTTCCTTCTTTGCGCGACGTCCGACGAACCCTTGCGGCTCGGTCGTTATCACAGCGGCTGACCTGCCCGTGGCTACCACCCCTTCCGCGTCAATCTAGCACGAGGAGCGGACGTGAGTTGGCTCTTGTCCCGTCTTCAGACCGATTTTCTGGCATTCAGAGTCTGTATCGGACCTCGACGTAATCGAGAGGCGTCCAGCCACCCCACGTCTGGAGCGGGCGCTGTCGCCCGGAGTCCGCACACAAGATCGTGCCCGGTTGCTCTCGTTTCTGAGCGGGCACGCCAGCTTGCGCCCATGAGAGGAGGGAGAGCCCTGTGTGCTTGGCACGACTCTGCTGTCGAAAGCCGAGACGGACGAGGCGGTCAACTCGCTTGGCTAGCGCTGGGCAGAACGCCATGCCTAAGCCCGGAGAATTTCGGGATGGTTGGCAGAAACGGAGCCCGCCACTGGGCGATCTCCTGAGCCGTCCCCGTTCCCAGCGGTCGGCGACCAGCTAGCCTGGGCTGTCCGACGAGATTGCTGGGCTTTGCTCCAAAGAATCTCTTGGGCGCTTCTCCCGACCCGGACTCCCTCTTGCCTCCAAGCCTCCCCCGGCACAGGGTTCTGACTGCCTGCTGTGCCTCCCTCCTCGCAGGCGCAAGCGCGAGGCGCGTGCCGTCCACAAGAACTCTGCGACGACGCAGAAGCTCTTTGGACTCAAGGCCAAGCTTCACCACGCCAAGCGGCACAGCGAGAAGGTCCAGCTCAAGAAGACGCTCAAGCAGCACGACGAGCGCAACGTCAAGCAGAAGGACGAGGGCGCGGTCCCCGAGGGCGCGCTGCCGACCTACCTGCTCGACCGCGAGGGTCAGAAGGACGCCAAGGCGCTCTCGTCGGCGATCAAGGAGCGCCGCAAGGACCGGGCGGCAAAGTACTCTGTGCCGCTGCCCAAGGTTCGCGGCATCGCCGAGGACGAGATGTTCAAGGTTCTCAAGTCGGGCAAGGCCAAGACCAAGAGCTGGAAGCGGATGGTCTCCAAGGCGACGTTTGTCGGCGAGGGCTTCACCCGCAAGCCCGTAAAGATGGAGCGCTTCGTCCGCCCGATGGCGCTCCGTTACAAGAAGGCCAACGTCACCCACCGTGCGTTCCGTCCACTCGTCCCTCGAGCGCGCCTGTCCTCTGGCGCGTCCGGCTGACATCCCCGGCCTCTTCTCCTCCTCTCCTCCAGCCGATCTCAAGGCGACCTTCCAACTGCCGATCCTCGGCGTCAAGAAGAACCCGCAGTCGCCGATGTACACGGTCCGTTCTCCCCTGCCAGGTCGGTTGTAATGCCACCTTCTTCCGACCTATCGACTGAAACGCCCTTCCCCCCCCGCAGCAACTGGGCGTCATGACCAAGGGTACGATCATCGAGGTCAACGTCTCGGAGCTCGGTCTCGTCACCGCCGGCGGAAAGGTCGTCTGGGGAAAGTTTGCCCAGATCACCAACAACCCCGAGCTCGACGGCTGCATCAATTCGGTCCTGCTCGTCTAGTAGCCCTCCTTCTTTTGCGTTTTCGTTGTTCTGCCCACTCCTCTGTCCACGAGGCCCCTGCCTGTCCTGGCGGGCCCGCCTCTCCCCCTGTGCTTGTACACCCACCTATCACCCACTCTCAACGCTCCTCGCGCGCGCGTTTTTTCTCCTAGCATCCTCTTACATGGTCTCTTCAGTCGCAGACTGCCGCGCTGACTGAGGAGTGGACCTGCCGTCGAGAGACGACTGCGACAGACGGCACTCTCGCCTGAGTTGCCTGCCAGCCGGCCCGGGCCGGACCGACGACGTCAGCCGCCGCGCACTTTGCACGCTGCTGGCCTCCTCAACTGTCCCCCTTCGCCCCCGAGCGACGCACAGACGCCAAAGCAGGATCTAGCTGCCGACCCGAACGAGCGGCCGCCGCACCCCGCACCCAAGGTCCGAGCGCTCTCCTTGCGGTCGCCTCCTTCACCGCCAACTTGCACACCGCCGCCGCTACTGTCAGCGCGACGATCGAGATCGCTTCCGGTCGACTCAGCGGGCTCCCTGCTCGACCTTCCTCTGCACCCTCCCCCCATCATCTCGCCTCCCTCCCTCCTCCTCTCCTCCATCGACCTGTGAACCACTCTCCTGGTCCAGCGCGCTTCTATCCTGAGGCCCTGATGGACCGCCCTGTCCTGTCGAAGCAGGCCGACCGGCCTTCGGACGAAGGCCTGATGACGCTCTCGCGCGGGCTCGGCCTCGGCCTCGACCCAGCGCGCTCAGCGGCTTCGTCTTCGTCGGTCCCAGCCACCCCTGCCGCCGCCGAAGGCATCGAGCATGAACGAGCTGCGGCCTCGATTGCCGGGTCCGAAGCAGGAGGCGGCCAGGACGGACGTCAGTCGAATGAAGGCGCACCGGCAAAGGCGCCGGCTGACCGACCGAGCTCGTCCGCTTCGGCCGCGACGACCAGTCCGAACCACGCCTCTTCTTCGACGACGAACGCATCAACCGCGGCTGGCTCGTCCTCCACAGCGTCCTCGAGTTACCAGCGGCGTATGCCCCTCTCGCCACTGAGCCGGTCCCTCATCGAAGACGCCAGTGATGCCGACGGCCGCGAGACGTCCTTCGTCCGCAGCCCGCCGTCGACCACGTCGTCAACCTCGACCTCGCCTCCGACGACGAAAACGCGACCCGGTCCGGTGTCGGGCTTCGCAGCCCACGACCGGTCGACGACGCGTGCGAGCCGGCCGATGGCTCTCCCAGCACCGCCACCGCCGCCGGCGAGCCAGAACCGGGCGGCGGGTGGCCAGACGCCGCTCAAGAGCCCTTGCTTCGTCCACGGCAACCTTGGGCACTCGGTCACGCTCCAAGACTGGCTTGAGCGTAGGCCGCAGGCGACAGCGAGTGAAAGAGGCAACGTCAAGGTTGAGTCGTTCGCCGACGCCTCAGTCACTGCGGCGGTGGCTGGCGGCGGTGGGCCGGCGGGAGACAATGATGACGAGCAGCGGCCATCGCACGTTGGCGGTAGCGGCGGCAAGGGCAAGGGTCCAGCCGGGACGATCGCCGAAGAGGAAGAGGAAGGGCCGGCAGCTGGCAGCGGCTACGACACGGACGGGCCCGAGGGCGAGTCGCTCACGCGCCAGCTGGCCGAGACGGCAGTCGGCGTGCGCGAGATGTCGAAGCAGCTCGGTGCGTCCTGTCGAACTCGCTTCGCGCGACTCTCCACTCCTCACTCTCCAGCCGTCTGACCACCTCTCTCGCTTGCGCGCCCTGCCCAACAGGCCGGACGCGCGTCCGGTCCAACATCCAGAGCATCCTCATCATCACTAAGGCGCGCGACAACCGGCTGATCAAGCTCACGCGCGAGCTCGCCATCTTCCTCATGGGCAAGCCCCGGGCTGGGAGCGGCGAGAACCGCCGAGGCCATACCGTCTACGTTGATGCTCAGCTGCGGCACTCGAAGCGCTTTGACGCGGCCGGCATCAAGACCGAGCGGCCGGAGTTTTTTGTCCCCATCATCCGGCGGCGGTCGTCCTCGTCAGCGAGCGTCAACACGCTCAGCGGCAGCGTCCACGGCAGCTCGGACGGCAGCGGCAACGGCAACGGCGGCGGTGGTGAGGGCCAGCTTCGCTACTGGACGAGCGACATGTGCGCAAAGAGCCCGCATCTGTTTGACTTCGTCGTCACGGTGCGTCCTGCGAATGCCCGAGGCTGCGTCGGCGGGTCGCTTCCTCGACTGACTCTCCTCACCGATGCGGCTCCTTTGCACAGCTCGGCGGCGACGGCACCGTCCTGTTTACCTCGTGGCTCTTCCAACGGATTGTCCCCCCGGTCCTGCCCTTTGCGCTCGGCTCGCTCGGCTTCCTCACCAACTTTGACTTTGCCGACTACGCCTCGGTCATGTCGTCGGCGATCGACAGCGGCATCCGCGTCAACCTCCGCATGCGCTTCACGTGTACCGTTTACCGGGCAATTCGGCCCGAGGACAATGCCAAGGGCCTCAAGGCCGTCCGTAAGGTCGGGGGCGAGATTCTCATGAGCGAGGTCGGCAAGGCCGGCTGGGAGGCGCTCGAGGGCGCGGGCTCGGCCGGCGGCAAGGACGCACGCGAGTGCAAGCGAAGCGAAAAGGAGATCATGTGCTTCTCGACTCGGCCGGTCGAAGTCTTTGAGGTCTTGAACGACCTCGTCGTCGACCGTGGGCCGAGCCCCTACGTCAGCATGCTCGAGCTCTTTGGTGCGGCGGCTTTCTCCTCCTCTACCGATCTCCTGCACGTACTAGAGCTGACCAACACTACCGCCCCCTCCCCCCCCCCGTCTATCAGGCGACGAGCACCACATGACGACCGTCCAGGCCGACGGCCTCACCATTTCGACTCCGACGGGCTCGACCGCCTATTCGCTCTCGGCCGGCGGCTCACTCGTCCACCCCGAGATTCCGGCGATTCTCATCACGCCCATCTGCCCGCACACGCTCTCATTCCGGCCAATGCTCCTGCCTGACAGCATGGAACTCCGCATCTGTGTGCCCTACAACTCGCGCAGCACCGCCTGGGCCAGCTTTGACGGCCGGGGCCGCGTCGAGCTCAAGCGTGTGTCCCGTTGAAGCTCACCGCCTTTGTGCTGGCGGTTGCTAATCCTCTCCCTTTATGGGCTTGGCAGAGGGCGACCACATCAAGGTCACCGCCTCGCAGTACCCCTTCCCGACCGTCTGCGCTGACAAGCAGTCAACCGTGCGTTCTTCGTGGATTCCCTTACCGGAGTCGGCGGCTGAAGCCCCGCTCCCCACAGGACTGGTTTCAAGCGATCCAACGCACTCTTCGGTGGAATGACCGCGAGAAGCAAAAGTCGTTCGTCTTTGTCGAGGAGCCTCGGCAGCAGCAGCAGCAGCCGGCACCGAAGCCACTCCGGCCGCCGAGCTCGACGTCGGCTGAGGACGACGACGAGCCGCTCGCGACGCCAAGAGGGGGCGAGTCTAGGGAGCTCGCGCTCGACAATGTCGAGCCAGACGAGGAGGAGGAGGAGACGTACGACATTGACGAGTGAGTCCGCTCCTTTTCGTGTCGACTTGTCTTGCCGCTGCAGCCGAGGCTGACGCCGCTCTTGCCTTCGCTCTACAGTTCTTCGACGGCCGCCGCGTCGTCCATGAACTCGCCTCCGCAGACGCCACAAAGCCAGGCGGCGGTCCAGCCGACCTTTGCTGATGGCCAGGCCTCGGCACAGGAGAGCCATGAGCGGGCTGAGCAGCGGTCGCCGTCCTCGGCGACGTCGGATGACGGCCGGCTGCCCAGCAAGTCGGGCATCCAGACGCCCGGCCGCTATGCCGACCCGCTCGCCCAGCCTCACCCGGCCAAGCTCAATATCCGACACATCGTTGGCGCGCTCTCGACGCTCGACGGTAGCAGTGGGCCTGGTAGCAGCCGGCGTCGAGGCCACCACCCGTCGAGCAAGCCGCCGGCGCTCAAGCGGCGGAGCAGCTTGCCGGCGCCGCTAAAGGTCGTTCCTCGGCCGGAAGGCGAGGAGGGGCAGCGCGACGACATCCACGACCCGACGGCCAAGCGGGCGAGCAAGTCAAAGATCCCGCGCTCGTCCGAGCGTGAGCCGCCGACCGCCAACGCCGGCTCGGTCGACTTCCCACCGACGCCGGGCAGCAGCAGCGGGTCGGCCGCTCATCTCACGCCCGACTCGTACGCCGCTGCCGGGCAGACGCCCAGGCCGCACGAGAGGATGCGTCGACATGGCTCGCCGAGGCATCACCACTCGCGCCATGCGGGTGAGCAAGCCTCGCCTGGCCAGGATGCGTTCGCCGTCGCCTCCGGCGGCCAGACCGGCCGGGCCGGCAAGTCGAGCGGCCGGGCGTTCGCCTTTTTCGGCGCCGACGAGAGCGAGAGCGACAGCGGGCTCAGCGGTAGCGACGACAACTAGAGGCTGAGCGTGTCGGCTGGGCCGGTCCCTGCTGGACATCCTTCCTTCTGCAGATCATGAGCCATAACCTTGACGACCCGACCGCACTCGAGGCCGAAGTTGAGGACGGACATGCGCTTCCTTGGTCGCGTGGGGCACCTCCGGCGTGCAGTCGGGACCCGCGGAAGACACCTCCCCCCCATCCTCTCCCTCATCCTGGGACCTGTGAGCCTGTCTGCTAACGACGGCGGCCGCTCCGGTCGCAGGAACCTCGAGCCAACGACCGGCGAGTGCGAGGCTGCTGAACCATCCTGCTGCTGCTGACGCGGCCTGTGCGCTCGCTATCATTCGCGACGCTCCTGCCGACCGCCACGAACCTCACTCGCTCGCTCCTGATTGCCCTTCCAAACTCCTCCTCACATCATCGCCGCAGCCTTCAGCTCAACATGGGCAACGAGGTTGGTCGCCTGCGACTTTCCTTGAATTTTCTCGCACGAGCGCCCGCGGCCGACGGCGCAGCGACGCGCCAGATCTGGTGCCCCAAATCGTGCTTTTGGCGCCAATGCCGTTCGACCCAGCAGCAAGTGCTTGACAAGTGAGCTCCTCGATCTTGTCGTCGTGACGATGGATCTTCCTGCGATCGCCAACTCGCGGTCAAAGACGGAAGAGGCTCATCTGCGATCGATCGAGAGAGGGCGCGGCGTAGAGTGTGGTTACAAGTGTGGCCGAGGTGTGTCGCACGGGACGGGTCAGAGGAGAGAGGTGGTAAGGAAGACAACAGAGGGACAAACCGCAGATGAAGGGGGGGGGGAGAGAAGAGCGAGGGGTGAGGTCGGGGAAGAGAGGGGTTCGGCCGCTTTACTTCTGGAACTTGCCGATGACGGCATCAGGTGCGTAGCGGGGGATGACTTTGCGGTCATGGAGCATGTCGAACTGGCGAGAGGGGGCAGGACGACGGGCTCAGGAAGGTCAGCCTCGGGTCGCTCGGGCTCGGACGGGTTGTCAAGTGGACACGCACCTCTTCGGTCGCGTCCCGGCCGGCGTAGAGAACGAGGGCCTGCTCGCCGCCGGGGTGCTCGCTGGAGGTGGGTCGTAAGAAGGGACGTCAGTCGAGGGCTTGCGACCGAGTGAGGACCCAACTCTGCGAGACGCGGACGTACGAGGCGACTAGAGGGGAGGGGAGGATGGAAGGGCGGGGGAGGGGGGGAAAGGGTTCGTCAGTACGGATAGAGAGATCGACTGCGAAAGACGAGAGGCCGGCAATCGGACGCACACTTTGTCACGTCCATTACGAGGTCGTCGATTATAACCCACATGTCCTCCCTCGTGTTGTGCTTCGCGACCTCGTCGGCCGTGTACGTTTTGCTGCCGTCGGTCTTAGCCTCTGGCTCGCCCTTCTGCTCGACCCGCTTGGCCGGCGACGAGCCGGCGACGAGCGTGTCGCCCTCGTTGGGGTCGATACCCTCCTTACCGCCCATGGAAGACGACGCCGGCTTCGGCTTGGCCGACGACGAGGTCTGGAAGGCGCCGTCGACCGCGCCGGCGCCGCCGGTCGTGTCGATCGTGATGCGCGAGCCGGGCGCGATCGTGATCTTGGCCTTGCGAAAATGAGGCGTCGAGGAGGGCGGTCGAAGGCGTCAGTCGCTCGTCCACGTGGGTTGAGGCGAGCCCAGCGTCAGGACCGACCTGCATCATGTGTCCTGCAACCGCGCCAAGCCGCTCGTTGGCGCGTTGGGCGCCATAGCTCGAGACGAGGTAGCTCGCAGCCGAGTCGGCCGCGACCCGGCCAAAGACGACGCAGCCGAGGAGGGACGAGCCACCGAGCCGGTTGGCGCCGTGGACGCCGCCGGCGACCTCACCCGATGCAAACAGGCCCGGCTGGTAGACACGCGGGGTCAAAGAAAGGTAGCGTCAGCGGCTTGGGAAGAAGCGGAGAGGGGGAGAGGAAAGCGAGGCGGGGAGGCGACACGCACGATCGGCTTCTGGTCCTTGCCGAGGACGCGCGACTGGGGGTCAATCTCGAGGCCGCCCATCGTGTCTGACAGCGGGCAAGAGGAAGCGGGCCGGGCAGCCAGGGGTGTCAGCGGAGCGAGTGGCAAAAGCGAGGGGGGGGGGGGGGGATCGCGAGCGACGCACAATGAAGGACGGGCGTCATGTGGGCGACGTGGAAGATGTCGTCGAGCTTGAACTTGCCGCCCGGGAAGAACTGGCGGACGCGGGGGCGCGGGAGGAGGGGTCAGCCGGGTATGTACCTGCATGAGGCCAAAGGGCAGCCGCGCACCTTCTTGCCGTACGGGTCGCTCTTACTCTCGGCGACCTGGTTGTAGTCGTCGACTGCAGAGGAGAGGGAGTGAGGGGGAGGGGGTCAATACACTCGCCAAAGGGGTCAGAAAGAGTAAGGAGAGAACGCACACGTCTTCTTAAGGACCTCGGTCTTGATACCCATCTCCTTCGCGAGCGCCTCGCCGCTCTCAAAGCGCTTCATGAGCCCGCGGCCGACATAGTGCTTGCAGTGCCACTCGATCTCCTTGCTCGCCTGACCGTTGAGGACGAGCCGGATCGGGAACTTGCCGTTCTTGTTCATCTCGCCCGTAACATAGTCGCGCCGGCCGAGCTCGTCGCAGAATCGGAGGCCCGTGTTGTCGAGCAGGAGGCCGCCGACGCCCCGGAGCGCTTCGGCCGCAAGGAACTTGACCTTGGCGTCCGGGTCGCGCGGGTCGACGAGGCCGGTCGGGTGGACTGACCGCGAAAGTGGGTAGGGGGGGGGAGGGGGGGGCGCACCCAGGCGGGTCAGCAAGGTGACGGACCGCGAAGCTTCCCTTGACGGACGACGAGAGGGAACCCACCCTGGACCTTCTCGAGGTCGATCGCGGCGCCGCCAATGTCCATCGCAAGCTTCTGGCCGTCGCCCGTGCAGTGGTCGCCGTTGGTCGTCGGCAGGTCATAGATGTCGGGCCGGTACTTCTTGAGGAGCGAGTCCTCGGTAAAGTCGGCCGCGTAGCCGCCTACGAGCGAGCGGGGGCACGGCAAGAGGTCAGCAGAGAAGATGATCGCGCGCGGCTGAGCGCGCGAGAGAGAGAGAGGGCGGGAGCGCAAGAGGGCAGAGGGGAGTCACGACGCACCGGTCGCGAGGATGACGGGCCCGCGCTCCTCGTGCTTCTGGCCGTCCGACTCGTACTCGACGCCGACGACGGCGTCGCCCTCCTTGAGCAGGCGCGTCACGCGCGCCTTCTTCTTGATCGTCACCCGGTCCGGGATCGAGACGGCCAGGTCCTCGAGCGCCTCCATCTGGGCATAGGTGATCGTCTGCCGCGTTGAAAGGGGTGTGTGGAGTCAGCCTTAGTGTCGAGCGAAGGGGGCGAGGGCGGCAGCGGCGGTGGCGTGCGAGCCGCTTGCAACGCACCATGCCCGGGAACTGGGCGCCGCCCCGGTGCGTGCGCGGCTGCGAGTGGCCGCCCAAGCGCGAGACCTTGCTCAGGTCGAGGCCAAACGTCTCCTGGAGCCAATGGACAGCATCGGCCGACCTGCCGGTGAGGACCTTGATGAGGTCGTCCCGGGCGAGCTCCTTGGCCGAGGCCTTGGTGTCGTCGAAGAAGGTCTGGGCCGAGTCCTTGATGTCGAGCGCGGCTTGGGACGAGGTGCCCGCGCCGTTGATGCCAGAGGTCGCCTTGGTCGAGTTGCCGCCCATGAAGGGCTGCTTGTCGAGCAGGAGGACCGAGGCGCCCCGTTCGAGCAGCTGGTGGGCTGGCGAGGCCGGGCGGGAGGAAGAAGGACGACGGGTCAGCCCGGAGCGAGGGTCGAGCGGACCGCGGGTGCGGCCCAGAGGGCTTCCCGAACCACCGC
>Ga0308160_10000621_pt1 | contig 63627 bp, 52 predicted proteins | sample PhyFR1_FD_201036 | JGI IMG/M metagenome (GOLD analysis project Ga0308160, IMG submission 201036) | Phyllosphere microbial communities from UC Gill Tract Community Farm, Albany, California, United States - DLSLF.R1 | ecosystem: Host-associated > Plants > Phyllosphere > Unclassified | place: USA... | reverse complement strand
GCCGCTTCGGGGCACTCCAGGTCCGCTGGGCAAAGGGCACCAAGGGCTCGGGCCCCCGCCGCCGGACCGTGCTCACCGTCCCGGAATTCGACTGGGTGGTGGGCCTTCTCGAGTACTGGCTCTCCCCCAGGCGTCAGCTTGGCAATAAAGGAAATGTCACAAGAACGCATTGAGGCCGCCCTGCTTGCAGGTGAACTAGACCTCGGCATAGCCTTTGCCGGTATACACCTATCAGGAATCACAGCCCGTTCGTGGTTCACTGAAGTTCTCACCCTTGTCATCTCCAGCACGAACAGACAATTGATGCCGCAGGTCATGCCCGTCAGGGATCTGCAGGCTATGCAACTGGCCCTTCTCAGCGAAGACTTCGCTACACGTAGCCATATCGACGCCTATTTTGCGCGGGAAGAGATAGCCCCCGAATCACTGTTGAGGCCACCTCCATCCAGGCCCTCATTGAAATTGTCCAAAGCAGTAACTTAGCAACGGTGCTTCCGGAGGCCATCACCCACGGCCACCCCCACTTGTCCCCGATCCCCATCGAGCCACCCTTGCCTCCAAGGACGGCCGCTCTTCTCCGCCGCCAAGGGGCATACGAGAGCGCCGTCGTGCGCGCATTTAGCGAAGCCGCATACAACTTTGCTCGGGCTGACGGCTATGGTCCCCGTCCATTCAATTCAGGCAACAGCGACTGACGCGTCCGCATCCGGCGACGGACTTCAAGACAAGGGCCCTGCCCTGATGATGGCTCGGACGGAATGGCATCTACGTTGGGCAGCACCGCCGCAAAAGAAGCATTGCATTGTCGATGGAAGCGCCGCTCTCTTAGATGCAACAGCGCCACAGCATGTTGCGCGAAGTCTCACGCCCTACCTCACTGTGCGGAGCCGCATGAGACCTTCGAGGTAGCGTGCAGGTTTCGTTGACAAAGGTATCTGCGAAAGGGGGTTGACGGTGCTCACCAGGAGTTGTACAGTTTAGTACAGCTTGTACCGATTGGTACAAGCTAAATCTTGAAGGAGTTTATCGTGTCCCGTCCCCCCCTGCCCCCATACACCGAAGAGACCGCTATCCAGAAGGTCCGCGCGGCCGAGGATGGCTGGAATACTCGTGACGCGGAGCGCGTCTCCCTTGCGTACAGCCAGGACAGCTGGTGGCGCAACCGCTCTACGTTTGTCCAAGGCCGCGCCGCCATTGTGGAGTTTCTGGCAGACAAGTGGGAGCGCGAGCTCGACTATCGGCTCATCAAGGAGTTGTGGGCCTACACCGACGACCGCATTGCCGTGCGCTTCGCATATGAGTACCATGACGCTGCGGGCCAGTGGTTCCGGGCCTACGGCAACGAGAATTGGCACTTCGGTAAGGATGGACTCATGACTCATCGTCACGCGAGCATCAACGACGTCGTGATCGACGAGTCCGAGCGCAAGTTCTTCTGGGATGTTTCTGGGCCCCGCCCGGCGGATCACCCCGGCCTGAGTGACCTCGGATTGTAATGCCGCGGACTCTCCTCGAACGCTCGGACGCTGTTCGCGCCCTCGCTGGTGTCTTCCGCCGGCGAGGGTTTGAGAGCAGCTCTCTGTCAGTCATCCAGCAAGAGGCCGGCATCGGTCGCGGCAGCCTATACCACTTCTTCCCGGAGGGAAAGACGGACATGGCCAGAGCGGTCCTCGACCAGGTGAGTGACTGGTTTGAGGATGAGGTTTTCGAGCCGCTCCGTTCCGCAGCTGACGCCGCTGAAGCGGTCTCCGCGATGACGAAGGCGGTCGCTGGCTACTTCGTCTCCCGCGAGAACGTCTGCCTTTTCGCCGCAATGACACTCGGCGAGGAGAAGGAAACGTTTGCGGGTGAGGTCAGGTCCTACTTCGTGGACTGGGTTAACTCGTTGGCTGAGCTGCTGCATCGCGGAGGACTCAACCTTGAGGAAGCTCACGAAAACGCGCTCGATGCTGTTGCCGCGATTCAGGGGGGGCTTATCGTTGCCCGCGCCTATGGTGAACAGTCCACATTCCTGGGGATTATGGAACGTGTCGAACGTCGTCTGTTAGTTCAACTCGGCTGAGCAATGCCTGCAAGTTACCGTCCTTGGCCAGGAGCTACTCACGCCGGTCCTCCGAATGAGCCGCTCGGTGTCTCGGTCTGCGGTTGCCTCAGCTAAAGAAAGGAACTGCGGTGAAAAGTCACCGATGTGATGATTGGGGAGATCTTGTCGGCGTGGAAGTCGATATCCTCAGGCGTGGAAGGTTGAGCCGTGTAGGGGTCGTAGACGCTGTCACGGCAAATGGCGCAATTCTATGGCTGGCCGCGGATCAATATGCAGCTCGGCAGCTCTTTGACTCCGCAGACGGCTACGAAGCTTGGGTTGATCCCCACGACGTACAGAATGACTTCAACGCAAAACCTCGAACACGTTAGCGATCGGCTACGGCTCCATTATCTGAACGACGGCGGGTTGCGGCCCAAAGGGGATCTGGAATTGCAGCCGGGGCCGGAAACTAAGGCGCTCTAGTGATCCCTCAGCTTCGAGACCCCTTAAGCCAGAAAGTCTGCGACCAGAATTGCTTGATGCCCGCTGACCCCAGAATTCACAGGCGTGTGGATTGCTGGTTTGGGCACCTCGACCCGTCGCCGGGCGGGAACGTCTTGGAACAGATGCAGCATTCGTGTCGGGCGACCCGTTTGCTCAGAGGAGGAATAACAGTGACCGTGAAGTCAGCCTCACTTGGGACGATCACGCCGTCCTTTCCAGATATAGGGCCGTACGCGCCGCCGGATCCGGGAGCGGAAGCGGCAAGAGCTGAGCCTGGAGGGTCTCTCGCTGACCAGTCGACGAAGTCTGCCGGTCATGTCATTGTCGATTCCCTAGTTTCTCATGGCATCAGGCGGGTGTACTTGGTTCCCGGTGAGAGTTTTCTTGATGTCTTGGACGGACTCCACGATTCGCCGATAGAGACAATCGTCTGCCGACATGAAGGCGGAGCCACCTACATGGCAGAAGCCGACGGCAAGATGGGGCAGGTGCCGGGTGTGGCGATGGTGACCCGGGGCCCTGGCGCCGCTAATGCGCACGTCGGGTTGCACACGGCTTGGCAAGATTCAACACCCTTTGTGCTCTTCGTGGGTCTGGTACCGCTCACGCACAGGGAGCGGGAAGCCTTCCAGGAATTCGACATCAAGGCATGGTTCGATACTGGCGCTAAGAGGGTCTTGGTGCTAGAAGACGCGGAACGCGCCTCAGAAATTATCGCCGAGGCGATGTTCTCGGCCATGAACGGCCGGCCAGGTCCTGTGGTTGTCGGGCTTCCTGAAGATGTGATTCTCAAGCACATCCGACCCGGGCTCCACCCGGTCATTCCTGTGGCTGCTGGCGGAATGACAAACGTCGACTTGGCATCCATCTCTGAAGGGCTCATGAAGTCCAAGAAACCACTGTTCGTAACAGGCGGAAACGACTGGACTCAGTCAGGCGCCGACCAACTTACGCACTGGCTAGAAAAGCATCACATCCCGGCAGCTGCAGAATGGCGGACTCAGGGCACAGTCCCTTTCGACTCCCCCTCTTACATTGGACCAATTGGCTACGGCCGGCCCCGCCCCACCTACCACCTACTGGAGGAAGCGGACTTCGTGGTTTTCGTAGGTACCCTCCCAGGCGATGTCATCACCAACGGGTTCGTATGTCGGCAGGACTGGACCAGGCAGAACCTGCTGGTTAGCATCGACCCTTCGCTGCGCGGGCGCTCTGGCCCTGTCTCTTGGCAGATCCTGGCAAAACCCGATGCCTTCGTCGGCGACCTAGTCACCCTCGATCTGCCAGTCAAAGAGGAATGGAAAGTATGGACATACACCATGCGAGAGGAACAGGCGAAGTTCTCGATGCTGCCTTCAGCGGTCCCCAGCGGTGGGCCGGCGCGGATGGACACGTTAATGGCCAACCTCATCCCCACCCTTCCGGAGGATGCCATGGTCACTCTGGGGGCAGGAGAACACACCAACTGGGCCCACAGGTACTTTCCCACCCGCCGCTACGCTTCCATGATCAGCGCACGCAATGGATCAATGGGGTACTCTGTGCCGGCCGCCATCGCCGCGTCCCTCGAAATTCCCGAGCGACGGGTGGTCACCATCGCAGGCGACGGGGAATTTCTTATGAACGGTCAGGAGCTCGCCACTGCTGCCCAGTATGGCGCAACACCACTGGTTGTGGTTATGGATAACCGAGAATACGGCACCATCCGCACACATCAAGAACGCCACTACCCACGAAGGGTTTCCGGAACCCAGCTGCAGAACCCGGACTTCGCCCGGATGGCCCAGGCCTTCGGTGGCTTCGGTGTCCGGGTCGAAAACGACGTGGACGTCCCCGAAGCGCTCGAGTCTGCCCTGAAAGCCATCGACGAGGATCACGTCTTCGCACTAATCCACCTCATCGTCGAAAAACGAACCAAAGCATATTAGGTGCGTTACGTCCACCCGTGCCGACTTCGGCTCTGCACAGATTGTAATTATGGGAGCCTTTTCGTGGTCGGAACGCATATTTCCGCGGACGAGCTTCCCAGCAAACCCAGAATTGTCGGCCAACTCGGAATCGTGCAGAGGCTCAAGGAGCCTTGAAACTATCCTCTTCGACAGCCTTTCGTGCCCGCTAACGGCCAGTCGGACCGGGTTTCCGAGCCCAGGGATCTACTTTGGTGAGAAGGTCTTCACCGTCCAAATGCTTTGCAGTTCTAAGGCGCGCTTCGGAATCTTGCGAATATCTGGCTTTCAGGCCCTAGCAGTGTTGGTTCCCCGCAGGGCATCCGCGGCTCGGACAAGAGCCAGATGGGAGAACGCCTGCGGATAATTTCCGGCCATGCGCTGTTCAGTCGGGTCGAACTCTTCGCTGAGTAATCCCAGTTCATTTGCCAATCCCAAAAGCTTGTTCATAAGTGTGTGGGCTTCTTGCAGCCGTCCAGTGTTGGCATACTGTTCAACGAGCCAGAACGAACATGCCAGGAAAGGATGCTCTCCAGGCTCCAAACCGTCAACACCGGTCTCAGTGCGGTACCGTAGGAGTAGGCCTTCTCGATCCAAAAGCTCTTCTTCAATGCGCGCTACTGTGCCCAGCATTCGTTCGTGGTCATAGGGCAGAAACCCTACTTGGGGTAAGACGAGCAGCGCGGCATCAGTTTGGACTCCGCCATAAGTTTGCGTAAAAGAGTTCATCCTAGGGTTAAAAGCCTCTTGCATAATCTCCTCGCGGAGACGTTTTCGGAGCAGTTCCCAGTGTTCCACTGGTCCCTTCATGCCGTGGATTCGAACGGCGCGGATACCGCAGTCGAAAGCCGCCCACATCATAACCCGCGAATGTGTGAAGAAGCGCGCTTCACCCCGAATTTCCCATAAACCGTAGTCTTGATGTTCCATATTTTTCTCTACGAAGCCGAGCAGTATCTGCTGCAGGGCCCAAGAGAAATGATCCTCCTTGCCGCCGGCCATGCGGAGTCTTTCTAAAGCAACCATGACTTCACCCACAACATCGGCCTGGAATTGCGCCACCGCTGCATTGCCGATGCGGACTGGTAAGGAATTCTCATATCCAGGGAGGTGCTCGAGAACCCGCTCCGGGAGGTCCCGTTCCCCCGCAATCCCGTACATGATTTGGAGGTCCTCCGGTTGTCCGGCCAAGGCACGCAACAGCCAGTTGCGCCATTGCAGCGCCTCTGTTTCATAGCCATGCGTAAGCATGGCTTCCAAAGTCAAGGCTGCGTCGCGGAGCCAGCAATATCTGTAATCCCAGTTGCGTGCGCCGCCGAAGTGCTCGGGAAGCGAGGTGGTGGGGGCGGCAACGATGCCACCTGTTTCGTGGTTCGTTAGGGCCCGGAGGACTAACAAGGATCGCTTGACAGCGGCGCCATGGGGGCCGTTGTAACGGCAGTGGCCGGCCCACTGCGTCCAGTACCGAATTGTCTGGTCGAGGGCGATAGATACATTCAAGGCACGGGGTTGTCGGTGGTGGGACGGGAACCAGGTTAGTTCGAAGTCAGCGGCCTCGCCTTCGCTTAGGGTGAATATGCCCGAGTGCCCGTGAGGATGCGCTTCGGGAAGGTATGGCCCGCGCAGCGCCACTGCGTCGGGACCCGCCAAGGCCTGAAGCAAAGTTTCGTTCGACTCTGTGTCGTGAATACGGCGGCTCCACGGCACCACTTTCCCGTATGCTGGCCGGATGATGAGGTCTTGGCGTATCTCAACATCCCCCCGCAAGCCGGTGACGCGACGCACAGCCGAAGAGGTTACATGTCCCACCGGCATGAAGTCGGTAACAACAACAGATCCAGTGTTTGTCAGCCATTGGGTTTCCACCACGAAGGTCGAACCCACATAAGACCTTCTCACCACGGCTGCCTGGGGGTCGCTAGGTGCAAGCAACCAGCGGCCGTGTTTCTCCGTACCTAGCAGCGAACCGAACATAGACGGCGAATCGAAGCGAGGAAAACACAGCCAATCAATGCTCCCTCGTCGAGAGAGCAGGAGGCCGGTTTGCAGGTCGGACAGAAGTGCGTAGTCTTCGATGGGCTCTGCCATGCTCTACTAAAGCACATGCTGCTTGGAGTCGGGAGAGCTTTCCCATCATCCGCGAACTGCCGCCCCAATGTCCTTCTCATGGGTGAAGGGTGTTTACAGGCAATCATGCTTCACGGGTTCCGAAAGCCCCGCCGTCCCGATTCCTAGCCGAATAGGATGGCGGCTTCGTCGTAGCGGCCCTGCGGTACCGTCTTCAGCTTACCGAGAGCGTCACCGAAACCAACTTCGCGGATGCCGGTACCCTTCAGCGCCACCATTGATCCCCAACGCCCCTCAGCCACGGAATGCACCGCAGCCATACCCAAACGGGTTGCAAGCACGCGATCGAACGCCGTGGGGACGCCGCCACGTTGGATGTGGCCCAGAACAGTGGTCCTGGTTTCGATCCCGCTGAGGGACTCAATGTCCGGGGCAAGCTGGTCCGCGATGCCGCCCATCCGCGGTCGTCCAAACGTGTCCAGACCGCGCTCTGAGTGCGGCGCTTCCAAGTGGTCGGGGACGAAGCCCTCGGCCACCACCACCAGCGGCGCACGGCCACGGGCGTGGGCCTCCTTGACCCACTGGCCGACCTGCTCCACGCTGACTCGTTGCTCGGGAATAAGAATGGCGTGCGCTCCGGTTGCCATGCCGGCGTGCAATGCGATCCACCCCACGTGGCGGCCCATCACCTCGACGATCATGCATCGGTGGTGGGACTCGCCGGTGGTGCGCAGCCGGTCAATGGCCTCGGTGGCGATATTTACCGCGGTGTCGAAACCAAAACTGTAATCCGTGGCGTCGAGGTCGTTGTCCACGGTCTTGGGTACACCAACAATCTTCAGGCCGACGTCCGTGAGCCTCTTCGCAGCGGCGAGTGTTCCCTCGCCGCCGATCGCGATGATTGCATCGATGCCCAGCCGTTCAAGCTGAACCCTGATTTTATCCGGGCCACCACCATTTTCGAACGGATTGGTTCGTGAGGTGCCCAAGATGGTGCCACCCTGCTTGGCGATTCCCCTGACCATGGCGCGTGGGATATTGATGACATCCCCTTCCACCACACCCCGCCAACCGTCGCGGAATCCCACGAACTCGTGCCCTTGTATGGCTATGCCCTTCAGCACGGCTCCCCTAATGACTGCATTCAACCCGGGACAGTCGCCACCGCTGGTAAGAATCCCAATCTTCATCTTCTTGCTCGCTTTAGGTAAGACAGAATGGGCCTAGGAAGCGACGGTGGCAAGCACCGAAAGTGCTTCTTCCACCACATTCGCAGAGGGAAACGAAGGCCGCTTCACAGCCGCCATTTCTTCCATGACACGGACTACTTGGCAGCTGTAACCGAACTCGTTGTCATACCAGACGTATAGAACCAGGTTCCTGTCCGTGGAAAGGGTGGCAAGTCCATCGACGATCCCCGTGTGGCGGGACCCGACGAAATCAGATGAGACCACCTCCGGCGAATCCATGTAATCGATCTGCTGCCTAAGGTCGGAGTGCAGAGCCATCTCCCGAAGGTATGTGTTGACTTCGTCCTTAGTCGTGCTGCGTTCCAGCGTCAGGTTCAGGATGGCCATGGAAACATTCGCCGTCGGCACCCGTATTGAGCTTCCAGTGAGCTTTCCCGCCAGCTCAGGTAATGCCTTGGCCACTGCCTTAGCCGCGCCCGTCTCAGTGATCACCATGTTCAAAGCCGCAGAGCGTCCCCGACGGTCACCTTTGTGGAAGTTGTCGATGAGGTTCTGATCATTCGTGAAGGAATGTACTGTCTCCACATGCCCGTGGATAACTCCGTACCTGTCGTTGATCGCTTGGAGGACCGGCGTGATCGCGTTGGTGGTACAGGAAGCGGCGGTGACGATTCGGTCCTGGTCAGTGATGTCGCCATGGTTGATGCCGTGCACAATGTTCTTGAGATCACCCTTGCCGGGCGCGGTGAGCAAGACTCTGGAAGCACCCTTGCTGAGCAGATGTTGCGACAGCCCCTCCAAATCGCGCCAACGGCCAGTGTTGTCGACAATCAACGCATCCTGAATGCCATACGCGGTGTAGTCGATGGCGGCAGGATCGTCCGCGTAGATTACCTGGATTCGAACACCGTTAGCGGTGATGGTATTGGTCCCGGCATCCACTTTGATAGAGCCCTCGAAGGAGCCGTGGACTGAGTCACGGCGCAATAGGCTGGCACGCTTCACGATATCGTTGTCCGCGCCCTTGCGGACAACGATCGCACGGAGCCTCAGGCCGTGTCCGCCACCGGCCTGCTCCACAAGAAGGCGCGCTAGCAGGCGCCCGATGCGTCCAAAACCGTAAAGCACAACGTCTGTGCTGGCACCAGCTTTGCTGGCCTTCTTGTTGACCACGCCAGCCAATTCAGCTCGAAGGAAATCCTCGAGACGCGCTCCGTCGCCCTTCTCCTTGTACTTCTGGTTGAGACGGGCAATATCGATAGCAGCTGTGCCTAGCCCGAGCCTGGCCAGCGCATTGAGCAGCGGAGCCGTCTCTTCAAGGGGGAGTTCCTCCTTGCTGATCCGGCGGGCAAAACGGTGCGCTTTAAGAATGCTCATGGTGGACTTGTTAACAAGGCTGCGCCCATGGATGCTGATAACCACGTTGCTCTCACGGTAGAGCCTGCCAATCACGGGAATCATCGCTTCAGCAAGAGCCTCCCTGCCCATCCATGTTGCAAGACACTCATCTGAAGTTTGCATCGGACTGCCTTTCCAGGAAATGGTCGGGCCCACGGCGTTGGTAAGGCCCAAACCTTTCTACGATAAAGATTGTTCGTGGGTTTCCCCGAAGGGGACGACATTGCTCAGGACGAGCGTGTAGTGACCCGGCCCGTGTCGGGTGACGAGTATGCCGGCCAACTGCTGGGGTTTTTGACGGAGCAATGCTTCTGCATAATCGAGCATTTCGTCACGTCGCCCAGGGTCGGTCACCAGCACTTCTACGTGCTCTTCGGCAATTAGAAGCATAGCGACCGATCTCCTTTCATGTGTTAGAGCCTCGGGCCAGCCTCCGCCCGTGCTTCGGTGTCCGCCGATCGAGAGATGGCCCCCACAGCTCTGCTTGGGGGTGCCACCTCCCGATCTGGTGGTTAAGAGATGGCGGCGCGAAGTGCCTTGGCGGCCAGGGCTGGGTCCTCTGCGCCGTAGATTGCGCCACCGGCAACGGCCACGTCGGCACCAGCCTTCTGAACGTCAGCAATGGTGGCCACCTTGACGCCACCAGCTACGGAGAATGGGACGCGGGATTCAAAACCGGCGCGGAGGAGGCCGCTCAAGTCGAACCCAGGCTTTGCCTGCTCGTCCAGACCCGCGTGCATTTCAACGAACTTCGCCCCCAAGGCACGGACCTCCTTCGCGCGGGTGACCTTGTCCTCAATGCCGATGAGGTCAACTACGACGCCCTTGTTATGAGCATGTGCAGCCTTGACTGCGCCGGCAATGGTTGAGTCGTCCGCGGCGCCGAGTACGGTCACCAGGTCAGCGCCTGCCTTGAAAGCGATGTCGGCCTCGAGCTCGCCTGCGTCCATGGTCTTGAGGTCTGCGAAGACGATCTTGTCAGGGTGGGCATTCTTTACGGCGGTGATGACCGACAGGCCTTCAGCCTTGATCAGCGGTGTGCCGAGCTCGATGATGTCCACGTATTCGGCAACCTGGCCCGCGAGTTCCAGAGCGGCTTCGGTGGTCAGGAGGTCAATAGCAACTTGGAGTTTCATGGTGTGCATCTTTCTGGTTGTTTATTGCAGTGGGTGGGAAAATCGAGGACTTTCTTACTCAAGGTTTGCGTGGCGGAGCCACAGCTCCTCGGCTGGCTGCGCGTCTTTGTCCCAGAGCGACTGGAAGATGGCCTCCGTAGCAACGAACAGCGCCTGCTCGAACAGCGAGCCTGAGTACTGCCGGGTCACTGATGATCCGTGGTCGGTCTTCTGCGCGGCCGGGATAACTACCAGGGCATCCGCCAAGCCTGCGAGCGGAGAATCGGGGTTGGTGGTGAATGCCGCGATGCGCGCTCCCGCCTTGGCAGCTGTCTCGGCCGACTTGACTACGCCGGAGGTGGTGCCCGACCCGGAAGCCACCAGCAGCAAGTCCCCGGACGCGATAGCCGGAGTGGTGGTGTCGCCCGCGATGTGGACGGTGCGGCCCAGGTGCATCAGCCTCATACCCGCCATGCGTAAAACCAAGCCGCTGCGTCCTGCCCCTGCCACGAAGATTCGACCTGGGTGCGCGACGTGGCCTGCGAGACGAGTCATCTGTCGCGCGTCGATCTTGGCAACTGTGCCGTTCATCTCGTCCCTGACCAGGGATACATTGCGAACAATGTCCGAGGAGGTCACGGAAGCGGCGTTTGCCGTTGCTTTTACTGTTGGATTCACAATGCATCCCCTTCGATTCGGTCCTCGACCTGTGACGGTTCTGGAGAGTTTTCGATTGATATCCATGATTTCGAAGCGGAGGGGTGGGTGAAATACTGTTTTCTGACGGTTCTTCCCATCAATAAGGATTGGCTGCGAGTGTAATCTCTTATGGCCGACCATTGGAACGACTTGAGCCCGGCAGGAGCCGAGCGGCCCGACTAACCCACCAAGGTTTGCCTGGGCATGTTCCATCGACCGCAGAATGCTTGAAATCTAGGCGATCAGCGTGTCTGCACTGAACGTTCTTGACAGCAACTTTGGAAGTCGCGAAAAGATTCTCAGAACGTACTTTCGAAGCGCCAAGAAGAACCTGACTACCCAAAAGTGGAGTCAAAACTGTCAGAAAACAGTATTTCACCCACCCCTCCGCTTCGAGATCATGGATATCAATCGAAAGCCAACTCGACCATGGTGGTCGAAAGTCCACATCAAAGGGGATCAATCGTGAATCCAACAGCTAACGCGGTTCTTACCTTCAGCGACGAAGATCCGGAAGCCGTAACCCTCGACTGGACCGTAGAGGATCAGCGCGCAGTCGACACTGTTCGGGTGTTGGCTGCCGACGCTGTGGAGAAGGTCGGGAACGGCCACCCGGGAACGGCCATGAGCCTGGCCCCGGCTGCTTACCTGCTGTTCCAGAAGCTGATGCGCCATGACCCGAGGGACCCTGAGTGGATTGGCCGCGACCGGTTCATCCTCTCCCCTGGCCATTCCTCTCTGACCCTGTATATCCAGTTGTTCCTTTCCGGCTATGGCCTGGAGCTTAAGGACCTTGAGGCGTTGCGTACCTGGGGTTCGCTGACGCCGGGCCACCCGGAGTACAAGCACACCGCCGGCGTTGAGATCACCACCGGCCCGCTGGGCCAAGGCTTGGCCTCCTCGGTCGGGTTCGCTTACTCGCAGCGTCGCCAGCGTGGCCTGTTCGACGCCGACGCGCCCGTCGGCGAGTCGCCGTTCGACCACACCATCTGGGTGATCGCCTCCGACGGAGATATCCAAGAAGGCGTCACCTCCGAGGCATCCTCGCTCGCCGGACACCAGGAACTCGGCAACCTCGTTGTGGTGTACGACGAAAACCACATCTCCATCGAAGACGACACCGACATCGCCTTCACCGAGGATGTCCTGAAGCGTTACGAGGCCTATGGCTGGCACACTCGGCGCGTGGACTGGACCAAAACCGGCGAATATGTTGAAGATGTCCAGGAACTTTACTCGGCGCTGTTGGCTGCCAAGGCTGAGACAACCAAGCCGTCCATCATTTCGCTGCGGACGATCATCGGTTACCCGGCTCCGAAGAAGCAGAACACCGGCAAGATCCACGGCTCGGCCCTCGGTGCCGAAGAAGTTGCAGCGCTGAAAGAAGTCCTCGGGTTCGACCCGGAGAAGTCCTTCGAGGTAGACGAGGCCGTCCTGGCCCACGCCCGCAAGGTTGTAAACCGTGGCGCGATCGCTCGCGAGCAGTGGGACGCTAGTTTCCACACATGGAAGTCCGCCAACCCTGAGGGCGCGGCGCTCTTGGACCGGATCGAGTCCAGAAAGCTCCCTGCAGGCATCGATGATCTCCTGCCGAGTTTCGAGGCTGGCAAGGATGTCTCCACGCGCGCCGCTTCGGGCAAGGTCCTGAACGCAATCGGACCGGCCTTGCCGGAACTCTGGGGCGGTTCGGCCGACCTAGCCGAGTCCAACAACACCACCATTGAGGGTTCGCCGTCGTTCATCCCGGCGTCCCGTTCCACCGATACGTGGAAGGGCAACCCGTACGGCCGCGTGCTGCACTTCGGCATCCGCGAGCACGCCGCAGCCTCGATCGTCAACGGCATCTCGCTGCACGGCAGGACACGCGCATTCTCTGGTACCTTCCTGATCTTCTCGGACTACCAGAAGCCGGCCATCCGCCTCGGCGCGCTGATGGGTGTCCCATCCATTTATGTGTGGTCGCACGATTCTATAGGCCTAGGCGAAGACGGCCCCACTCACCAACCCGTGGAACAGCTCGCCACCCTCCGCGCTATCCCGGGTTTGGATGTAGTCCGCCCGGCGGATGCCAACGAGGTTGGCATCGCATGGAAGACCATCCTGCAGAACCACGAGAACCCGGCGGGCATAGTTCTGACCCGTCAGAACATCCCGGTCTTTGCCCGAGGCGCTGGGGCAGCAGTAGGTGACACCTTTGCATCTCCAGCCGGCGTAGCCAGGGGTGGGTATGTTCTGGCCGAAGCCTCCAGTGATGGCTTGTCTGTTGAACCACAGGTCATCTTGATCGCCACAGGTTCTGAAGTCAGCTTGGCCGTCGAAGCACGGGAGGCGCTCCAGTCCGTGGGGATTCCGGCCCGGGTCGTGTCTATGCCATGCGTTGAATGGTTCAAGAAACAAGACGCGGAGTACCGGGAGTCTGTCATCCCGACCTCGGTCAGGGCCCGCGTCTCTGTTGAAGCAGGCCTCTCGCTGGGCTGGCGGGAATTCGTGGGTGATGCCGGCCGTTCAATCAGCCTCGAACACTTCGGCGCGTCCGCTGACTACAAGCGGCTATTCACCGAGTTCGGTATCACAGCCGAAGCCGTCACCGCGGCGGCCATGGAGTCCCTGGCCGCCGCCGGAAACTAACCCCGATCTGCAGGACGGCGGCGGCGGGCGGCAGCGCATACCTTCCTGCCGCCGCCGTCCTGCCCCTCACTTTCCAAAGGAACAAGCCATGACCAACTTAACGCCTACCGCAAAACTTTCCGGAGCCGGCCTTTCCATCTGGCTCGACGATCTTTCCCGCAACCGCCTTCGGACGGGCAGCCTGCAGAAGCTTATCGACGAGAAGAACGTGGTCGGTGTGACCACCAACCCATCGATCTTCCAGGCCGCTATCACCTCCAGTTCCGACTACGACGACGCGATCGCAGAGCAGGCCGCCGCGGGATCCAGTGTGGAAGAGGCCATCTTCGAACTCACTACCTCCGACGTTGCCGACGCTTGCGATCTTTTCGCTCCGATCGCAACAGCCACCAACGGTATTGACGGCCGCGTGTCCATTGAAGTCGACCCGCGCCTGGCGTGGAACACCGCCGGCACTATCGCCGAAGCCAAGGAACTGTACAAGAAGGTCAATAAGGACAACGTTCTGATCAAGATTCCCGCCACCCTCGAAGGTCTTGAGGCCATCACTGCGGTGCTAGCCGAGGGCATCAGCGTCAACGTGACCCTGATCTTCTCCCTGGAACGCTACCGCGAAGTGATCAACGCGTTCCAAGCGGGCATCAAACAGGCAAGGGACAACGGTCACGACCTGTCGAAAATCCATTCGGTCGCCTCATTCTTCGTCTCCCGTGTGGACACCGAGATCGACAAGCGCCTCGACGCTATCGGCACCGAACACGCCAAAGCACTCAAGGGCCAAGCAGGTGTTGCCAACGCCCGTCTCGCATACCAGGTCTTCGAGGAAATGTTCTCCACCGAGCGCTGGAACGTCCTCGCTCAAGCAGGCGCTCGAGCGCAGCGTCCGCTGTGGGCTTCGACCGGCGTGAAGGATCCGGTCTACCCCGACACCCTGTACGTGACCGAGTTGGTTGCCGCTGGCGTGGTTAACACCATGCCCGAAAAGACTCTATTGGCCACGTTCGACCACGGCGTGTCCAAGGGAGATACCCTCACGGGCACTTACCGGGAAGCGGCGAAGGTCCTTGACGCCCTCGAGAGCATCGGTGTTTCCTACGACGATGTGGTTACCCAGCTTGAATCCGAAGGTCTGGAAAAGTTCGTGGCCAGCTGGAATGAGCTTTTGGCCGATGTGGAAGTTGCACTCAAGGCTGCAGGCAAGGCTGCGTGACCTCTCTTTAGTCTTCGTCAGCGCGCACCACTGCGAAGCGAACCTCTTGCGTGCTTCTCAGTGCATCTGTCGCTCTCGCGTGGAGACTCCGTACAGGGGTCTCCACGTCCCGTAACACACGATCTGACCGATTCGAAAGGCAGACCACTATGTCCACTTCGCCCCTGACGTGCTGTATTAACCCCAGTATTCTGTCGGCGGACTTCGTCAACCTCGAAGCCGAGTTGGCTCGTATTAGCAACGCTGACGCTGTGCATGTTGATGTCATGGATAACCACTTCGTGCCGAACCTGACCATTGGTCTGCCGGTTGTGCAAAGGATTCAGAGAGTCAGCCCTGTGCCGCTTGACGTCCATCTGATGATTGCCGATGCGGACCGTTGGGCTCCCCTGTATGCCGAAGCCGGGCTGGACTCGGTGACCTTCCACGTGGAAGCCGCAGTGGCGCCCATCAAGCTCGCACGCGAAATCCGCACCCGCGGCTCGAAAGCCGGGATGGCGCTACGGCCTGCGACGCCTGTTGAGCCCTACCTGGACATGCTCCCTGAGCTCGACATGTTGCTTCTCATGACTGTCGAACCCGGATTCGGTGGTCAGGCGTTCCTGGACGTAATCCTGCCCAAAATTCGCCGAGCTCGTGAGGCTGTGGATGGGTCAGGGGTTGGCGTCGGCATCCAGGTCGACGGCGGCATCACCGAGGAGACCATCCTTCGTGCGGCGGAGGCTGGCGCCAACATTTTCGTGGCAGGCTCGGCCGTCTACGGTAACCCGTCCCCAGCAGCCGCGATTGACTCACTGCGTCGCAGTGGACAGCTCGCCCTCGTCCCACGCAACACCCCCAACCTCCAGAAAGCATAAGGACCGATCATGCGCGTTCACATCGCCACCGACCACGCCGGACTCGAGCTCAGCTCGCACCTTATTACCGCCCTCACTGAGAGCGGCTACGAGGTCGTGGACCACGGTCCTACCTCCTACGACCCGGAGGACGACTACCCCTCCTTCTGTATTAACGCAGCGACCGCAGTTGTAAATGACCAAGCCGCCGGTGTGGACGCCTTAGGCGTCGTCTTGGGAGGATCCGGCAATGGAGAGCAGATCGCCGCCAACAAGGTTCGGGGCGTCCGCGCGGCCTTGGCCTGGAACCTCAACACGGCCCTTCTGGCGCGCCAGCACAATGATGCCAACGTGGTTGCTGTCGGCGGACGCCAACACACCTTGGAGGAAGCCACCGAGCTCATTTTGGCGTTCCTCGCCGAGCCCTACACGAACGCTGAACGCCACGAACGCAGGATCGGCAAAATCGCCGCATACGAGACCACGGGCGTCGTAGTCAACTAACCCGCATAGCCGAAGGAGCTACGTTGCCCATTGCAACCCCAGAGATTTACTCCGAGATGATCGACCGCGCTAAGGCTGGCGGATTCGCTTTCCCCGCGGTCAACGTGACGTCGTCGCAGACTCTGAACGCTGCGATCCGCGGTTTCGCCGAGGCCGAATCTGACGGCATCATCCAGGTTTCCACCGGTGGCGCAGCCTACTGGTCCGGTGCCTCGGTCAAGGACATGGTTGCCGGTTCCCTCGGCTTCGCAGCGTTCGCCCGCGAAGTTGCCAAGAACTACAACGTCAACATCGCCCTGCACACGGACCACTGCCCGCAGGACAAGCTGGCGGACTTCGTCCTGCCGCTGCTGGCTGCTTCCGAGGAAGCCGTCAAGGCCGGCAAGGACCCGATCTTCAACTCGCACATGTGGGACGGCTCGCACGAAGCCCTCGACGAGAACCTGCGCATCGGCCGTGAACTGCTGGAGCGCGCCGCTGCTGCGAAGATCATCCTCGAGGTTGAAATCGGCACGGTTGGTGGCGAAGAAGACGGCGTTGAGAACGAGATCAACGAGAAGCTCTACACCACCACCGAGGATGCCCTCGCAACCATCGAGGCCCTCGGTGCCGGCGAAAACGGCCGCTACCTCACCGCCCTGACTTTCGGCAACGTGCACGGCGTCTACAAGCCGGGCAACGTCAAGCTCCGCCCTGAACTGCTCAAGCAGATCCAGGCCGAGGTCGGCGCGAAGATCGGCAAGGAAAACCCGTTCGACCTCGTCTTCCACGGCGGTTCGGGCTCCACGGAACAGGAAATCGCTGACGCCGTGTCCTACGGTGTCATCAAGATGAACATCGACACCGACACCCAGTACGCGTTCACCCGCCCGGTGGCCGGCCACATGTTCTCCAACTACGACGGCGTCCTGAAGGTCGACGGCGAAATGGGCAACAAGAAGGCCTACGACCCCCGCGTGTGGGGCGCTTCCGCCGAAGCCGGCATGGCCGCACGCATCGTCGAAGCAGCACAGCAGCTCGGATCCGCCGGCAAGACGTTCGCGTAAATCTTTACCGAAAAGGCGGTTTACGCCCAGCCCGTTCCATCCGAGCGACGGGCCTGGGGAAGCGGTTTGGCCTGCGACCGGCGCTACCCGATTGCATTCGTCGGCCAAAGTGCGGTGGTTTCAAACGGCCGTGTGGATTCAATGAGACACTAGCCCACACGGCCACCGTGTATGCCGTAGAAAGGATACCTATCCTTTCTGCGGCACATTCGCACGACAAAGCGACCTACCTATAGTCCGAATAGGTTGGTTTGAGATTAGAAACGTTGACCTTAACTACTCTTTGGAGCTGGTCGCTAGGATATGTGACGGGTATGCTGTACCTATGAGTTCAGCCGCTAAGAGTCTCATCTCTGAATCAGACCTCTCAGATTCGTTCTTTGACTGGCCGCTCCTTCAGTCCATAGCCGACTTGGTCGACGCTCCTCTGGACCGCATTGCAGCCAATCTGCGCTCGTCCATCCTCCCGTATTTCAAATGCACTGCGCTGGTCATCTTTACTGAGGAGTGCAAAGGTCGCCCTCAGAAGAAGGCGGGGCAAGAGGACATAACTTCGCATGTCTCAATCACTGAGCTGGACGCACTCCGTTCCACTCTCCCGGAGGAATCTCCTTGGTTGGGCGAGGCAGAGCTCGCAGGAAGGGAAAGGCCTGCACTAGCCTTGAGGCATCCCCCCAGCGGCGCGCTTCTTGTCCTGACAGATCCCCACCCCGCTGGGTTCGGAATTGAAGTCGGGCTTCAGATGGTGTCTTATTTGTGGGAGCTTACTGCCCGGCGGATAAGGGAGAAGGTAACTGATGCGGCGCCGTCGTATCTAATGGAATCTAGGGCGGCCTCTGCAGAACGTAGCCGCGTCACAGCTGAGCTTACTGATGTCCACTCAACAACCCTTGAGACCCTTCTCGCGGCGCTGAGATCAAAGACTATGGACGATTCAACGGCTCGAGTTACCGTCACTGATCTGACCGCGAAGGCATTAGTAGGCCTCCGTGCTTTCAGTGATCGTACGACAGAGCTAATAGAAGAACCGGTCATCAGCGCGTTCGAGCGTCTCAAGGGCGACCTGCGACCACTAACAGGGTTTACGGGTGTTGATGTTCAGTTCATAGAGCCTCCACTCAATGGGAGGGCCCTTCCGGGTGAAGTTGCCCAGGCGGCACGAGCTGTAGTTCGCGGTCTGGTCTTGGCCATTATGGAGCAGCCGGACGTAAGCAGAATACGGACACAGTGGGACTGCGACGGGGAGAGTCTTCTGATAAATGTTCGAGACGACGGTGGCGGAGAAATCAGCGCTGACTCTCCAAGTATCGGTCGTCTCGAACGTAGAGTTAAGGCTTTAGACGGGACATTGCGGATCGAAGTCATGCCTGGCTGGGGTGCGGACGTCTTTGTTGCCCTTCCTCTGGACTTGCCTACTCGTACGGTCGCGGATGTCGGCGGCTGGAATCTTGCATCGCGGGAGCTGGAGGTGCTGAAATTGCTCGTGGACGGTAAACGTAACCGGGCAATCGCTTCAACGATGGGCATCAGTGAAAACACCGTAAAGTTTCACGTGAGGAGCGTGTTCAGGAAACTCAACGTAGGCTCCCGCACGGAAGCGATCGCTCTTGCAAACAAGCACGGCCTTCGCTGACTGGGGTCTTGGGCAGAGCATCACTGGCAACCAAGTGATGTACGGGGTCCGGATGCACAACGGGCCTGAATCCTGGGAGACCTGGCCGCCAGTTCCACAAGATTCGAATTGATGGTCATTGGGGGCAAGCTCCCTAGGAAGCCAGTATGCCTTGGTGATCGATAGCCAAGGCCGCTGGTTACGACTTCTAACCAAGGCGGAGTCAAGGGTCGGAAGCCACGCTGAGGGGTTAGGCCGCTTGTAGCAGCTGGTTTAGCCGGTTGGCCGGGTTCAAGGTTGAGGCTGGGTCTGGGCCTGCGGTTGAGTTTCACCGCAATCGTCCCCAGGCCTTCGGGGTGCGCTGAAAGGCCCGAAGGTACTCTCGTTCGTGCCACTCGTCAAGGGCAAGTGCGGGTCATAGAAATAGAGGGTCTTGTCGAGGGCCTTCTGGATCTTTGCGTACTCGACCAGTTCAGTTCCGTGGTTCCAGATAATCGATCGGCACAGGTGGTCCGGGAGGGAGGCCATCTCCCGGACCATCGCTGTGGCAACAATCTTCGTGGTGTGGTCCCTAGGCAGGCGCAGCGAGATCGTGAAGCCGGTGAAGCGTTCCAAGGAGGATTCCGATCGCGGTCCCGTCTGTGCCGATGATCAGATCGCCTTCCCAACGCCCAGGTACTGCCCGGTCGTGGTCACCTGCGGGGCGCTGACGGATCTCGGAGGCTTCTTTGTAGGGGCCGTTCGCGCCGCGGTCATCGGTGCGGGGAAGCGTGTGCGTTTCAAGCCGAGCTATTTTCGGTCAGGTCCGCCAGCAGTCTCCCGCCGGGTTTGGACGTAGAGAGCCATGACAGATCGACTCGTGGCTCACTTGAATAGTTTGATCGTCGCCGAAGTAATAGCGCCAACATCGAGGAGATCAGCTTTGGGCTCCACCCGTCATCATCCATCCAAACGCCAATCAGCCGGCGTGAATCCTCATTCCGGGCCAGTTTGAACGGTCTTGGCTGGCGCCGGCCCTGATGCGTTTTGGCGTGAGCGACTGAGGCGTAGTCCCTTCCGTCCGCGAATGTAAACCCCTCTGGCTTCACGCCAGACCACACATTTGTCACGCCCGATTGCCGAGCCCGCAGCTGAAGGTAAGACCCCCGACAGCAACTTCGTTCGGAGTCATCATCAATCCAGTCTGGGCTCACCAGTTCGCTCCGGACTCATGCCTGCCCCCGACACGCCCGGCAGCTCTGCGAACGGGCCACCCGGCATACACCAAACCAACAAACTCAGTACGCGCATTCAGAGAAAAGTTCCTGCCCACCAGACGCTCCAATCAGAGCGTTGCAACGACCCTATGACTCCGCCCAGGCCCTACGGAGTGTAGAAGCGAATGTAAATCCGTGTTGGGACAGTCGCTGCATCTCTACCCGGCCTCAATGGGAAGGGCGCTGCCAGAGCTGGGGCGGTGTACGTGAGCCCGACGTTAAATTTCAATCCGTCGCGGAGTTAACGACCTAAATCCCGACCTGTGCCATATGAGTGGCTCCACCTCAGGAGCGCATCCAACCGAGTGCACTTCGAATATAACGATGTTGTGGTCCCCGGCCGCGACTACGTTGTGAATCGAGCAATCGAGCCATAAGGGAGCCCCATGAATGAACGCGGCACCCAATGGAGTGATGGTAGTTTTGACGTTTGGAGTTCCGTCGCCCGGCCTGGCAGCTAGTTGCATTGCAGTCGGACCTTGTGACTCTGCAAGAACCGAAACTCCCAAGCGATCTCTTCCGCGCAGCCGCGGCCACCTGGCCGAACTGCCCTGAATAGCACACATCACAAGCGGCGGGCTAAGTGAGATTCCTACTTGAAATGACGACGCAATTATGACCACCAGCTCACCGTCGACGTTGGCGGCGACCGCGACCACACCGGAAGGGAACAGTGAAAAAGCGGATCGAAGATCCTGTGAACCCACGGAAGGGTTCAAGTCCAATTCGCCACGAGACGATGTTTGAATCATGAGGATGGTCCTTCCCACTTACGGTGCATCGATTCCTCATTTATCCACTCCACGATTGAACTACGACCCCCTGGTCGAGGCGGTAACAGGCCTCCAGAGTATTGAATTGCGAATTCGCTGTGCGGCTGAAGCGGGATCGTCTGCTGTACAGATCGCCCGACCTACGACCGCAATGTCGGCACAAGCACGCTGCACGGCTTCAATGTTGCTGAGACTCACCCCGCCGGCCACCGCAAACGGGACTAGACTCTCTTTGCCGGCGCGAAGCAGCCCATTCATCTCGTAGTCGGGCGTGGATCGCTCGGCCACGCCGGCGTGGAAACTGACGTAATTAGCGCCCAGTCTGTGGGCCTCCTTAGCGCGAACAACCTTATCTTTGACCCCTAACAGGTCAACCACGACACTCTTACTACGAAAAGCTGCGGCTTCTACCGCGCCGGCGATTGCGGAGTCGTCCGCCGCCCCTGGCACCGAGACGATGTCAGCGCCAGCAGCGAAGAAAGAGGAAACTTCTCGGCCATCGCCACCTAGGGCCATCAGATCAGCGAGCACAAGCCTGTCCGGATAAGCCTCCTTGACCACCGACAGTACGTTCAACCCTGAACTCTGCAGTAAGTGAGCACCGAGCGCGACTATGTCCACGAACTCCGCGACCTTAGTCACCAGCTGCAAGGCGGACTCCATGCTGGGTACGTCGATGGCGACTTGAAGCTTCATAACGCCCCTACTGCTATCTGTAGATTTCTCATTGCGAGGTCATCCACCTCGCACTCTTAGACCCGACCGAGGATCTCACGCCTAAGCCCCGGGAAAGCTCACGTCCGGTTACAAGCCGACCCGTAGTACCTCCCTCAGCTTTCGGCCCTTCGAAAACATCATCCCGAACTTCGTGGGGGCAAGTAATACTGTTTTTTGATGGTCCATCCCATCCGAAGGGATAGGCTGGTCCCCCAGGCGTGCTCGGGGAACTTTCCATCCAGCCAAATGCGTACCATGTGCCCCACCGGCAACCTGAGAGCAGTACCACCGCAGAACCTTTCAGCAGTTCAAGAGCCCTAAAATCAGCCTACAATTCAGGGTTTCATAGCCAGGTTCGCACTCTTGAACCAGATCCGTGGATGCGATGGCGAGCACCGGGACGAAGTTGCCCTAAGGGTGCCGAGGCGCATGGAAAATTCCTATTGACATTTTTCTTTGAAGTGTTCTACGCTCGCCAAACGGTCTGTGATCTGGCCTACAAACCCACCCAAAAGAGGAGTGACATGTCTATCAGTTTCACCATGTCCGATAGCCAGCGAAAGCTGCAGTCGGATGTTCGTAACTTTGCGGAGCAGGTCCTCAAGCCGTACATCGAGCCGGCCGACAACGAACCCGACCCGCTCAAGGCTTATGCCCTGACCAAGGAGCCGTACATCGAGGCCTACAAGCAGGGGATTGCGATGTCAATGCTTCCCGCGCAGTACGGGGGAGGCGGTTTGTCCTGCCTGGACTTCACCATCGCTGCTGAAGAGATCTGCGCGGTGGATCCCGGCTTCGCCACAACGGTGCTTGTCAACGGTCTGGGCATAATGCCAATTGCGTGGTACGGGACCGAGGAACAGAAGGAGAAATGGATCGGCGCCGCCACCTCGGATCCCACTGGAACTTATCTCGGAGGCTGGACGGCGAGTGAGCCGCCGGGAGCAGGTAGCGGAACTGCAAACTTTGACATCGATAGCCCTCGCCCGGCGGGCGTCGGCCTGACCGCCGAACGTAAGGGCGACGTCTTTATCCTCAACGGCCGCAAGCGTTGGCCAAGTGCAGCAGGATGGGACGGCCAGGGCGCCAACGTACAGACAGTTATTTGTCGAACAGATTCGTCGGTTGGCGGCACCAAAGGGCTGTCGGCTATCATCGTTGAGCGCGGCACCCCGGGCGTAAGCTACAGCTTCATCGATACCGAGGCGCAGCGCACACACGTCAACGCTGAGATCGTTTTCGACAACGCTGAAGTGCCGGCGGCAAACTTGCTTCCGGGCGCGGCCGGAAACGGTGACTTCGTCATTAACCGAAACTTCGCCTGGTCGGGGCCCGTCGCCGCGATTGCTGCGGTCGGTATCGCCCGGACCGCATATGAGATGGCGCTTGAATTCGCCAAGAACAACTCGGCAGGTTCTCTCGGACCTATCATGCGCTTCCAAAACGTCGGTTACGTCTTGGGCGATGTTGCTGCCAAGATCGAGATGGGGCGCGTTTTCGCACTCCGTGCTGCTGATTACCTTGACAAGCATGACCTCCACGCTGAGTTGATCGGCGCTCAGTCCAAAATTCAGGTCACCGAGATGATGGTCGATGTCGTCTTCAAGTGCATGCAGATTGTTGGCGTAAACTCGCTCGAGAAGAGCAGGGGGTTCGCCCGCCTTCTGCGCGAGGCTTCCGTACAACCCATCTATGACGGTGGAAACATGGGCATGCAGCGCCGCCGTGTCCACGGAATTATGGCCGATCCCAGCTTCGACCCTCGAGCCATCATGGAAGATGAATTCGTTCCCTTTACAAAGGGAATGGAATCGATTGGCACCATTCAGTAAGGATTAGCACTGAATATGTGGTTCATAATCTGATCCGCAAAGCCGACTGGGAAGAAAGCAGCGTTGTTTGGGGGGCTACCTAGGGTGCAAGTCACTCCCCGCCTGGCGTGGGCACCTCCGCTCATAAGGTCGAGGGCCCACGCCAGGCGGGTGTCTTGGACTTTTTTCACAAATTTGTAAATAAACCCTTGAACGGTCTTCAAATGCTGTTTGCCGCGATGACGGACAGTGCGCTTTACGATAGAAAGTCAATGACTTTAGCTCGCGGAACAAGCTTTGCGTCGTCAGAGAATCCGTCACCAATCCAATGACGGTCCGACCGAGCTACGATACCGCAGAGCTGTCGGTCCAGGACTCCACCGTTCTAATGTGATTTCTGAAGTACGGAAATTTCTACGTCAGCCGCCGGATGGGCGACCCTTCAGCACCGACCGCTAACCAGCACCGACCGCGAAAACAGACGATTCTCTCAAGCGGTTAAGCTGCCGTTTCACCCGTAGGATTCGAAGTAAATGATTCCTGCCAGGAAGGTCGGAATTTCGCAAGGGGAACAGTGTTCGTGGCAGATGCAGCTCAAGTCCGGGGGCTAGGAGTCCATTTCGAAACTGCTCTCCTGAAGGACCAGATACTGCCACGGCACGGCGGATTCAGGCGGCCATTGCAACAGAAGTCCTCCGATCAATTCGATCGGCTTTCTGAGCTCTAGTCTTTTGTGTGGCCGGTCGTTAAGTTCCTCGGCGACCGGGTCGAGGTCTTGGGCGGCGTGGATGCTCAGGTATGTGCCTTTCGGAAGTACTGGCGCAGCAGGCCATTCGTGTTTTTCGTTGATGCCCCGCTGCCAGCGTGAGTGCGGGTCGCAGAAGTGGACGTTGACGCCGGCGTCTATTTTCACGCCCTTCCAGTTCTGCATTTCGATGCCTTGGTCCCAGGTGAGGGAATGTCTTAACACCTCGGGAAGCGTCTTGATCTTGGCTGTCAGGGCATCGCGCATTTGTCCTGCTTTGTATCCGTCCGGCGGATGAACAAGCATCGTGTAGTTAGTGGTTCTCTCCTCGAGGGTCCCGATCGCGGACTGGTTGCCCTTGCCGATGATGAGTTCGCCATCCTAATGCCCTGACACCGCACGTCCTGAACCGCGGCGGGACGCTCGGAGACATTGATCATTCCCGGGATCCGGTTCTTCCGCTGGCCGGCTTTCCTGCAGTTCTCTCGCCCAGTCTGCCGAGAAATTCGGCGCGGTCCACCGCGGCACGAGGTCCAAGCTACGCAGATGTAGATGACCGTCGGCGAGCAGTCGCTGCCCAACAGGTCCTGGGGATTCCGTTCGTTAGGGTTCAAAGCCCTCTCGGCAACCGCGTCTGAGACCGAACAAGCCGTTGCTGGGTGAGTTTGGCTCGTCTTGACCGGGGCAGCAATCCGGGTGACGGTGGTCATTCCACTGCGTGAAGCAGGGCAATCAGGGCTGCTTACCGCGGCAACAAGGGCCACCACGAATAGCGAAACACTGGCCGCCAGTAGCGACCACCATCGCTATAGACGATCACTCCACTTACACACATCAAAAGTATGCCTACTCAGAATCACTATTTGGGCGTTTCGGGCCATGAAAGCAGTGCCCCCGCAACTTCCTAAGAGAGCGGCCATGACTCCGCCTCAGCGTCAGTCGAGTTCCCGCACTACGGATCGATTGAAGCACCGAGACTCCACTCCCAGTTAGCCCCGCTTGCACGCCGCCCGAGAAGTTCACCGGCCGTCAATGGGCTATGGCGGCCCTCCTCAGGCACGAAGCTGGGAATTGACAATAGGTGGCAGGATGCTCCCGGGAAGACATGTAAAGAAGCTTGGCTGCTGCACCGGCTCAAGTGGGATAACCAGCCACTGACCGCCATACAATTCCACATACGAGCCCAAGGGGCAAAGTGCATATGCTTCTTCTCGTGTCATGTCACTTTCCTTTCTTGGGTGCTATTTGCTGAGCAGCGGGGAGGTGTTTGCACTGGGCGTTTCGAACTGTCTAAAGTCATTTGAAGAGGCCTAAAAACATCTTCTCGAACTACTTACCGTGGTGGAACACCATTTCAGGATGGTTGTATCTATCCCTTTGGGTAGGTCATATCGCCCCGTTGCCCCAACAACAGAGAGGCACGGACATGAGACGTGCGAGGGAGTCCCCGACCGGTGGATCTCCTGCTCCAACACCTCACTCACTGCTGATGAGTGGGCTGCCTAAGGACCACACCAAATCGGCGTCACGGGGTGTCTGGTCCAAATGGGGCGGCGAGGCCATCTGTAGTTTCTTTTTCTGGGATCGAATGAGAGGGTGGAAGATCGGGCCGGTGATTCGCCTTGGCTTGACCAGGGCGAATCCCCGACCTGCGTGGCGATGCGCACGGTTCGTATCTCCGACCCCGCCGCCGCGGCACGGCTTGCTATACGCACCCTCTCGGGATCCTGCTCCAAGGGGGTGTATGCCGAGCCGGTAATCGACCTGCCGGCGTGCTGGTTAACAAAGGACCTAGAGTGAAATTCGTGCGAGGTCCAGCTCTGATGAGACAGAAATCCCAGTATTGAGGAACTCGTCACCAGCACTGCAGCAAAATATAAACGCACTTTGGTATGTTCGATATAAAACCTAAATGTTCCACTGGTCAATTTTCGCCCACGGTATCTCCTGGCCGCGCTCATTAAGCACCGAAGGCCTCGAGGAGGCCCAAATTTTGTGGATATCGACATGACGTGTCAGTAAAGACAAAGAGTGTTGTCGCGCTCGTCATCGTATTCACGACTATTACCCCTGACTGAGTTTGGTTGGTAGGTCGGAAGGAACTTCTCGCCTATCCACAATCTAATAGAGGTACGATTATTCAAATACTCCTTTATGGTGGTTCCACTAGCTCGTTTGGCTGGGTGTGATCTTTTCAGAGGCAGGTACAGCGCTGGAAATCGGCAAGCGATGGATGGGTTCATACGCGATGCCCGGCGTGATCCACAAGCGCAAAAATCGTCTATCGGTTCCTTCCTAAGACAACCTCGTCAGAGCTGGTCTCGCGCTTCCCATGACGTCATCGCTTGGGAAGGTGAGGGATCCATCAGCCGCGAAGAACTCCTCCGCCGCGCCGCAGGGGCGGACACGATCGTCAGCCTGCTCACCGAGCCGTCGACACGGAACTGCTCGATGCCGCCGGGCCGCAACTGAAGGTCGTCTCCTCCGTCGCCGTGGGCTACGACAACATCGACGTCCTGGCCTGCACCGAACGCGGAATCACCGCCACCAACGACCCCGGCGTGCTCACCGAAGCCACCGCCGACATCGCGTTCGGGCTCATCCTCATGGCCACCCGGCGGCTCGGCGAAGACGAACGGCTCATCCGCGCGGGCCAGCCACGGAAATGGGGCATGTTCTTCCTGCTCGGCTCCAGCCTGCAAGGAAAAACCCTCGGCATCGTGGGCCAGGGCGGCATCGGCCAAGCCACCGCACGCAATCCCGCAGCGAAATCGACCCCGCCATCGCCACCGCGCAACTCGCAACCACGAAGTATACCTCGAGACCGTTGTCGCAACTGCAGGCTTCGGACAGCCCGGGCCGTTGCATGGTTCGACGCCCTAGGAATTTAGCGATGTTTGCCGGCATCCGTGACCGATCGCGGATGCGCTTCAGCGTAGAGGTGACTACCGCCCGACGCCCTTGGTGCAATTGTCCCGGGGAAGTCTGGACACTCTGCTGGCTGGTTGATCCAGTCGCTAGCGGCCCAAGCTTTTTTGGACCAGCTTCGTGGGCCGGTTGGCTCCGCGTGTTTTGCGGGCTTTGGGGCTTCGTCGTAGTGCCGAGGCTATGACTGCGCTGGGTGGCGTGCCTTGGTCTTGATCGGCGACCAGTCGGGCTTGGACTGCTTCTTTGTTGGCGATGCCGTCGAGGCTTGCTGCAAGTTCTTGGCCTCGTTCGGCTGAGTCGTACTTGATGCCGGCCTCGTCGTGGAGCGCCTCGAGGTGCTGGTTCTCTTCAGTGACATCCTGCTGGCGGTCGCGGTCATCACGTTCGGCCTCGGCGAGCAGGCCAGCTGCTTGTGCGTTTTCTCCGCGGCCGGTGCTGTCTTCTTTGTCGGCTTGTTCGCGGTCGCGTCCGGCTTTGGCCAGTGCCGTGGCCACGGGTGCTTCATCGACACCGAGGTTATTCACGTCCAGCCCGTAGCGCCTCTGTATCTGGTCCTTGATGGTTTGGGCGGCGTCGCGGGCGGCGGGGTCGTGGTCTTTCCACGCTGTTGCTGTTTCGTGGACTCTTTCGATGTCCCGTCCGGTGGCTGTGTCCCACCAACGGTCGTTTAGGGCTGGGGCGATTTGAGCGCGGGCTGCTGCCCGTTCGGCGTCGAAGCGTGCCTGCAGTTCCCGGGCTTGTTGTTCCTCGGCCACCTGGACGCGGCGGAGTGTCTGTTCGCGTTCCCTGGAGAGTTGTTTGCCGAGCCGGCCTGCGACGGTCAGCCCGACCCGGGTTATGCCTTCGACGGCCGCGTCGATGCCGTCGGATTCACTCATGGTTCCTACCCCCTGTTGGTTGTTATCTTTCTATGTCCGGGCGGGCCGTGCCGCTCCGGGTGGTTGCGTGGTTCTTGGCTTGCTCGTACGTCGGTGGCAGCACCGGACCTGCGGGCCGTGCCGAGTCTTGGCCGGCGGTGCTTGCCCGGACCGCTTCGGGCGCTTCACGGTCCAGGACCGTGGTGGTTACAGGGATGGCCGGCAGCGCGGCGACGACCTGAACGAGCTGGTGTTTGACGACGTCGCTGATCTGCCGTGCCCGGCGCAGATCGTTGGAGGCTTTGTGCATGTCGTGTACCGCTTTGGCGACATTCAGCAACTGACGCAGCATGATCTCCTCGGCCGCAGTCCCCGCGCCTCCCATGGTGGCTGCCATGAGCATCAGGGACGCGCCCCTCGCCGACGGCCCGACAGTGCGTACCGGACGGGCCGGGTAGCGTCGCAGCTGCGCTGTCTTGGACAGTTCGTCGGCTCCGGCGGCCAACGGTCCCGGGGTGGGTTCGGTCGCTGTTGACCAGGCCGCGAACGCCCCGGAGGTTTCCCGGGCTACCTGCGCCCAAGTGCCGTGATCCTCGACTTCCAGCACATTGAAGCGGAGCTCCTGATCGGGCGCTTCACCACGAGCAAGGAAATCTCCCGCTTCGACATGAAGGTGGATCTCAGGGGTGTTGGGATCGACCCGGAAATTCAAGCGTGGGCCGGTTTCAGGTTGGATGGTAGACGGACGTCACTTGTGGACAGGATGAGGTACACAGAACTTTTCACTCTGAATACTGTAGAAAATATGGCTTACTTCAGTGGCGTAGAACCACCAGACGGCTTTCTTACATTCGATCCGCCTGAACAATGATGAGTGCCTTCGAAGCGGGCGCAGGAAGGGGCGCCGCTGAGGCGCCCCTTCCTTTGTGGCTTAGTCTGGCCAATTTGTGGCCGTCTCCACACCCAGGCGCAGGGCTTGCTCTCGAATGGTGCGGAGATGGCTTCTGTCAACCTAATGGTTAGGTGCCAGGATCAAATACAGCTTCTCCAGATCCTTCCCCAAATAGACGCGGCCTGAAGTGTTGGTCAATAGATGAGCCAATAGCCGTACGTACGCCTGAGGTGAGGAATTCACATGATCTTCTTGAAGTTTTCGCAACCTCGGCGGCAGACTCAGCCCAGCGGGCATCATGCATGTATGGTCAACGGCCTTGTCAATACTTTGCGGGACTGTCAGCACCTCAACCCATTCGGCGAGGGCTGAGGCTTCTTCGTGATTGACAGTTCTTGGCCGTCCTTCGGCCCGTGCGGCCAAGTAGGGGTTCATCCAGTCCTTCCACATTTTGAGACCACTTCTTGCGTGGCCTCCGTCAACTGCTGGCGGATTGACCGGCTCATCCTTGCGCAGAATTGGGGCGTTGATTCGCGGGTTAGTTCCAAGAGCCAATTGAGTTTCGTGTGGGCAGACCACAGGCCGTGGATTGTGATTGAAGCGCAGAGCGTCGCCAGTCGCAGCTGCGCGGTTTCGGGTAGGTCCGTCAAGCGTTTCACCGTCGCTACCAGCTCTGATTTCAGTCCATCGTCCAGAAGGGCTCGATTCATGCCGGTCGTGTGAATCAGAACTGTCCATGCGGACGCTGCCACAGGTGATGAATCCCATCTGAATATGGGTCACATATGTGCGATGGTCCACTCAGGGTCGGCGGAGTGGAGAAACTTAAGGTGACGTACAAGGATTGCATGCGTTCGACGTGGGCAGGACCTCAAAATTACAGATGGCCTCCAGCGCGTGGCGACTGTGTCCGTGAATGCCGTTCCAGTCATCTTCGTGGAGCCGCCAATCGTGGCGAATCGCTTCTATCCAAAATTCGGCAGGGTGCCCGTCCGCGCCGTTAAGGGCTGTGCTGAATGGACCGGTGCTTGTGCCTGTTGAGAGCTCAAGGCTGGACCAAACGTCGATGGCTAGAGCCCTGGCCTGCGGCAGTGCTGGCCATGGTGGTCGCATCTTCTCCCCATACGGCCCATGGACGTTCCGGTGCAGTCTCCGCGATGACAGCCCACCCGTGTTCACGGGCCACGTCGTGAGCTGCGCCCAACATGACTGCCTTGCCTATACCACGGGCTCCAGTGAAGATGACAGCAAACCCGGCGCACCCGAGCCGAGCTCCAACCCGTATTCGAATTCATCCAGAAGCCCGGAGCGGCCTTCTGCAGATGGCAGGCGTAGATCGACTTCACGGGATGTGGCACCGGGGCATCGCGGAGGAGGGGCGATCATGCATCGGATGCAATAATCACTGTTCAGCTTGTCATAACGTCCGTTACCGGCTCTAGTCGCGAGTAACAGTAGAGATGCGCGCCGCGGCGACGGCCACCCCCACCGACCATCGAAGACTTCGGCATCCGACCAGGCAAGCTGGGGCGTGTCGGATGGCGCATCCGGCGCGATCCGAAGGGCTGATGGCAGGCGCCGCTCTGCAGCGGTCTTGCACGTCGCCGCTGTGCCTGAACTGGAGTTTCCTTAGAAACGACCGGCGCATGGACTTTCGCCGAAGGAGACCTCTTGGCGGATACAATGGCGCCAACCGCCGGCACATCAAGCTGCAGGGCGGGAGTGGTCTTTGGCGTGAATGTCGACGAGGGCATGGTGAGTGAGAACTACCACCGCCTGTACCGCCAAGACGCGCTCCGTTAGGCAGCCCCCCCCAACCAGCGGCTTGAATATCCAAGCCAACAGCCACCATGAAACGTGCAAGCCACATCTCCCAGAACTAACAGGGCTCGGGGAGCATGAGTCCAAGCTGAACAGTCCTAGGTTAAGAGACGAGCTGCGAGGGCCGCCGATCTCCCTAGAAGAGCAGAGGCAACCCACTCCACAATCTGAGTCCTTAGGTGCCCTTCAGAGCAGATTATCCTCCAGCTTTTCCGCTTCGACCGTGGGTTGCGCCGAAGCACGGCGTTCGCGTATCAGTCCGTACGGAACTTCTGGGCTAGTTGCCACGGTGTAGCGCGAATAACTTTCCTGGGTTACCAGAATGCCTTCGCCTGTTCGACGCGCGTGAACTTGCGCGATTTGAACAGCGGAGTCCAGTTCCCGGTCGCGCGATTGGAGATCGTGAACCGTGAGTTCTACTCTGAGGGCGTCCATGCCTGCTTCCTTGAAAGTGGGGAAAGGGAAGTGAGTGATCTTCTAGCCAGCCTAAGATTCGGCCTTTCATCAACGTGGAACGCCGGGAGAGAACGAGCTCTTTAAGGCCAGGACAGGGAGCTAGAACGTTCCTAGCTCCCTGTCATGCCTTTTTGGTTAGTACGTCAGGTTCGGCAGGGCCTGGGCCTTAATGCCAAGCAAGGCGGGGAGACCCTTAAGGTCGGGGAGCTCGTCGTAGGGTTCAAACGATGCGCTTCCGGGCAGACCTGATCGGTTGATCCATACCCGCCGGGCGATGTTCAACTTGTGGGTGGGCAACATGTCATATTCCCATCCTTGGGCAACGTGGATGACTTCGTGGGGTTCGTAGCCCATTAGTTTCCATGCTTTTGTGAAGGCTTCGAGTTTGGGCTTGAAGGCGCCAACCTGTTCAGCGCTGACAACGTGGTCGAAGTCCACACCGATGAGGTCTACGTTGTGCTTAAGGATGTCGTCATCGGAGTTGGAAATGATGCCGATGCGGTACTTTTCCTTCAGGCTGCGCAGTACCCCAGGTACTTCGGGGAACGGGCCGAACGTCTTGACTGCTTCCACGATGGCTTCGCCGTCGCTGTCCTTGTAGGGGAGGCCGTGGAGGGTCATCGAATGCTTGAGCGTTGTCGGGAGCATGGTGGAGTAGCGCATGTAGGGTTCAAGGCACGCTTGGTAGCGCATGACACGGAAATCGTTGAAGAACGCTTCGATGTCCAGTTTGTCCTGGGTAAGGCGGTCGCTGAGGATTCTCTCCACGGTGGGCCGGAGGTTGAAGTCCACCAGGGTGGCGTAGCAGTCAAAGGTTACGAGCTTTGGCATTATCTTCCTAAGGTTGAGCAACACTCTTTGTTACTTGCTGGGTTGTTTCTACTTGGTGATTTTGATCTGGCTGGCCATGACGAGTCCGGCGACGTCCCGAGTCATGTTAGACACCGTCGGCCCCCAGAAGGGTGTGAAGTTCTGCTCCCAGAGCGGAACGAGCAGTGCCTCTTCAGCGATGTAATCGGTGAAGTCTGCAACGATCGCGGACCGGGGAGCGAATTCGGTCACGGATGCTTGTTGGAGAACGTAGTCCTTCACCTTCGGATCCTTCGAAGGCTGGAGAACGTTGGCGATGACGGTTGGTTCCGGACCGGTGAACCAGCTGACGCGCATGTCGAAGTTTCCTTCTGCCATGCGTGCGGTCTCGTCGTTGGCTGTGACGGGAGTCAAAGTGAGTTCGAGCCCGATTTCGGCCAGTTGCTGTTTGGCCAGCTCCATCACTGGCTGGGCACCTGGTGTGTAGAAAATCGTGTCCACTGAAAGTCGCTCGCCGTTGCGACTGCGGATGCCGTCTGCGCCCTTCTCCGTCCAACCCGCCTTTTCGAGAATGTCGATGGCCTTCTTTTGATCAAAGGTGACCTTGTCCGACTGGTCGCGGTAGAACGGGTGGGCACTGTTGAGGATGCCTGTAGCGGGCTGCTGTGTCTCGGGGCGAGTGGAGAGCAGGTACTTGCGGTCAACACCAAGCATTAAGGCCTGCCTGATGGCGGTCTCTTTACCCACAAGACTGTCCCAGTTGATGATCCAGCCGGCCGATAGCGCAGGTTCGGGCTTTTCCGCGTTCTGCCACCCGGCTGATTCCAGTGTGGCGATCCCTTGTTCTTCAATTCCCCAGGCGATGTCCAGTTCGCCTCCGGCTGCCGCGCCGACGGCGGTTGCTGAGTCCGGGATGATGTTGAAGATCAGCGTCTTCAGGTAGGGTGTGCTCTTGTTTTCCAATGCTTCCGGGCCCCACGCGTAGGCGTCGTTTCGGTTTAGGGTGATGTGTTCGTTCGGAACGTACTCACCGACGGTGAAAGCACCGCTGGTTGCGAATTTGCCTGCACAGAGATCTTTCGAAGTCAGGGCGGCTGTCTTCGCTGAGTAGAGACCCAGGTTGGGTGTCGATGCGCCATAGAGGAACTGGGCGTTGGGTTCACTGAACTTGATCACTGCTGTGGATGAATCGACAACTTCTGTTTCAACGTATTTGGCGAGGTAGCTCGCCGCGACTGCCGCGGTACTGCCGGCAGCTTTGAGTGCATCAAAGTTCGCCTTAACCGTCTCTGCGTTGAGGGATGTTCCATCGGTGAAGGTGACGTTGTCGCGGAGCTTGAATGTGAACTCCGTTGCCTTATCGTTAACGCTCCACGAGGACGCCAGCCAGGGAGAGAATTTACCATCTGCTGTCTCGTAGATAAGGGAGTCGACGATTTGCCGTCCCCATTGGAGGGCCATGCGCAGAGAAAATTGGTGAGGATCCAGGCAACCCGGATCGACTTGGATTGAGGCCTTGAGGGTGCCATCAACCACCGGTTCCTTGGATGCTTCGGACGGGTTTGAGGTGCATGAGACGACACCAAGCATGGCGGTGCTGATCACAGCCACGGTACCTACGACACGGCGTAGGCGCTTTGAAGTTAACGTCATGGGTTTACCTTTTTCGATGCGGGTTTTAGGGGGGGGCGAGAAACTTCTAAAGGTTGAAAGCCGATTCCAGGAGAATCTTTGTGTATTCCTCTTGGGGTTTTGCAAACACTTCCTTGGTGCTTCCGGACTCGACCATTTCACCTCGATTCATAATTCCAACGTGATCAGCAAAGTGGTTGACGATTCCCAGATCGTGGGAGATAAACAGGTAAGCAACGCCAAAGTCTGCTTGTAGCTGTTGGAGGAGTTGCAGTACCTGGGTTTGGACGAGTACATCAAGGGCCGATACGGGTTCGTCACACACCACGAGTTCTGGCGACAACGCCAGGGCGCGTGCAATGGCCACGCGCTGACGCTGTCCGCCGGAGAGCTCGGTAGGGCGCCGTTTCATGTAGCTCTTGGGCAGCCCGACTGCGTCCATGAGTTCGAAAACCTTGTTGCGCCGCTCTTCCTTGGTTCCCACCTGGAATGCCCGCAGCGGCTCTTCGATGATGTCTGCAAGCTTCATTTTGGGGTTGAGGGACGCAAAGGGGCTTTGGTATATTACCTGCATTTTTCGACGGATTTGCCGCAGTTCTTCGCCGCGTACGGAGGTGATGTCCTTACCCATGAACTCAACCGAACCGGATGTCGCGTCCTCGAGACGGAGGATCATCCTGGCCGTTGTGGACTTGCCTGAACCGGATTCACCTACGATCGCAAAGGTCTTGCCCTTCGGTATTGCAAAGGAAACATCCTTGACGGCGACGTGCTTGTAGGCGTTTCGTTTCCCATGAGGGAATTCCTTGACGAGACCGGAAACACGGAGAATGGCATTTTCGTTTGAAGCCTCGAACTCGGAGACCGCGGTGAATGGCCGGTCGTTCGTGCGGTGCGTTGCCGTTCCAGCGGGTGCGCCGGGCGTGCCCGGGTGGAAGAGGTGGGGTGCGCCAGCGACGAGTTCCTGGGTGTATTCATGTTTGGGTGCCTTGAGGACCTCGTTGGCCAGGCCGACCTCAACGACTTCCCCGGACTTCATCACGACAATCCGGTCTGCCCTGTGCACCGCCAATGCGAGATCGTGCGTAATGATGATCAGTGCAGTGTTGGTTTCCTGAACCAGTTTCTGCAGGTGGTCCATCACCCGTTTGGCTACGGTCATGTCCAGGGCGCTAGTGGGTTCGTCTGCGATGATCAGCTCAGGTGCTGCCGCGAAGGCCATGGCAATGAGAACCCGCTGCTTCATGCCGCCGGAGAGCTCATGCGGGTAGGAGTTCACCACGCTTTCAGGTTCTTGCAGCCCGGCATCCCGCAACAGGGCAAGGACCTTGGACTTGGAATCTTCCTTGGACGTGATGCCGTGAAGGAGCAGGGGTTCCTGGACCTGGACACCTATCTTCTTAGTCGGGTTGAGCGATGACATCGGGTCCTGCGGGATGATGCCGATCCTCTTGCCTCGGATCTTACGGATCTGGGAGTCACGCAAGCTCCCCAGTTCAATGTCGTCGAACCGAAGCGAACCTTCCGTGACAGTGGAGTTTTCCGGCAACATGGCAGCTACCGCGTTCGCCAGAGTGGATTTGCCCGACCCGGACTCCCCCACGATGGCAATGACTTCACGTGCAGCCACAGCAAGGCTGACTTCTCGTAGTGCTTGCGCGCGTTTGCGACCGATTTGGTACGTGACCGACACTTTTTGGACGTCCACCAGTGGAGACGTGGTTGCTTCAGACATTATTTACTCCCACCCTGGCCGATGACACGGGAAATCCGATTCACCGCGAGGACAACTATGACGAACACGACTCCCGGAAGCACTCCGAGCCACCAGGCGCTCCGGACAAACTTTTGCCCGTCGGCGATCAAGGCTCCCCATTCAGCGTTGGGCGGCTCCGCACCAAAGCCCAGATAACCCATGGCGCCGATAGTCAACATCGCGACCCCGAATTCCAGTGCCGCCAACGAGATAAGAGGAGTGATGGAGTTGGGGATAATGTGCCTGACAACTACCCCCAGTGGCTTCACCCCGAGCGCAGACGCAGCTTCAACATAAGTTGAGGCCCGAACGCTCATGACTTCGGCCCGCATGACCCGTCCAAAGGAAACAGACCCGGCCAGCCCGATGGCCAGCGCAATGTTCATAACCCCGTTGCCGAGGATGGTCAGAACGGCGAAAACCATGAGAAGGCCCGGGATAGCGAGTACGGCATCAAAAACTCGCATGATGAATGAGTCGAGCCAGCCCTTGGATACCCCAGCAATAACGCCCAGCAAGGAGCCAATTACGAAGGCCAGCAGGACGGCGAACGCCGCGGCGCCCAGCGAGATTTGAGCGCCGTATACGACGCGCGCAAAGAGGTCCCGTCCCAATTCGTCGGTGCCGAACCAGAACGTAGAGTCCGGAGCCCTTAGGGAGACCGAGGGGTCTGCCTTGAGAGGATCTTTGGAGGTGAACAAGGAAGGGAGGAGGGACACAACGACCAACAGCGCCACAACCACGAGTGAAAGAATCAGATCCAACCTGCGAAGCAGGAAAGACAGTGTTGCTTTCCGGGAGAGTGCCTTCTCAGTGGGTGTCCTTATCGGGTTTGGCTTTTCCACCACTGGTACCTCGCTGATCAATGTATTAGCCAATGGACTTGCTCCTTCGGATTCTCGGGTCAATCAGTGGGTAGGCCAGATCGACCAGAAGGTTCACTGCCACAAACACGACGGCACCAACGAGTACGACTCCCTGAACAACAGTCAGGTCCACAGTTTGAACGCCTTCCAGAATGACTCGCCCGAGGCCGGCCCTGGAGAAGACGCTCTCAGTCACTACGGCTCCGGTTAGCAACCCACCCGTCAATAGACCTGTCAGGGTAAGGGTGGAAATGGAGGCGTTGCGGAGGCAGTGAATGACAATGACGCGGAGCCGACTGGCGCCCTTTGCGTACGCTGTGTAGGCGTAGGGAGCCGTCCTCGCACTCTCAAGCGAGCCTGCCAGTACTTGCGCAATCATCGATGACGGCACGACTGCCAGGGTGATCACGGGCAGCACGAGAGCTGCTGGACCCGATGATGAGCCGAAGGACGGGAACCAGCCCAGCCCGAACGCGAAGACTGACAGAAGCATCAGCCCGACCCAGAAAGTGGGAACCGAAACCCCTACAGCCGGCAGTGCGAGCAAGAAGGACCGGAGCCAGTACATCCGCGTGTAGACGGCGGCGACTGCAAGGCCAAAGCCAACGACGACGGAAACGACGAGGGCCAGTGCAGCAATGGTCAAAGTGTGCGGAATAGCGGCCCCCAACATCTCCGCAACTGGGCGGCCCGTCCTCAACGACGTACCCAGGTCACCCTGGATGATGCCGAAAAGGGCGTCGAAGTATTGGACGTAGAGCGGCCGATTGAGTCCCAACGACGTCCGAAGCTCCTCGATCTGAGCCGGAGTAAGCGATGCCTCAGTTCCCATTCTCGCCAGGGCCGCATCTCCGGGAATGATGAAGAGAAGGACAAAAGTGACGGTAAAGGCTAGCCAGAGAACAAGAATCGCCTGAAGTACGCGCTTGAAAATAAAAAATCCCATTGTGACCTCACGGGTTGAATAGTGGTTGACCACCAATAACTCCCAACATCCGCTGACTGCGCTCTGTTGAGAAAAGCAATATATCTGCTGCGTGCCACATTGTGGTTCGCCGTACCAAATTTCTATCATCGTACTGTAACCCACGTCATACGGCAATGATCCAAGTGCTCCCTGAGGCTGGGTTCGAGCTGCCGACCAGGGATTGCACTTCACGTACGAGCAACAGCCGAAAGCTCGCCCGCGGAAGTGCCGCTGCCCTTCTCCTCCCCCGCCTCAGGGCGGGCAACGACGGGGTTCCCTGTGGAGACGAACCCTCCCCAGATCTCCGTGGCTGTGATACCTTTACTAGAAATTGGCATGGCGTGCCATTATGTGGCACAAATTGATCGTAAGGGTGAAGATGAATCACACTCGGGTTGCAGTAATCGGACTTGGCACCATGGGCTCCCAGGTCCTCAAGACCCTCGCAGAGGAAAAGGGCGTAACTGCTGTGGGGTTCGAGCAGTTCTCCCCCGGTCACGACAGGGGCGCCGGCGGCGGTGAGAGCAGGATTTTCCGGAGCGCCCAGTTCGAAGATCCCCGCTATGTGCCAATCCTCAAGCGGGCCGACGAATTGTGGGAGAAGCTCGAGGGACAAACCGGAAGGCAGCTCCGGAACATGACCGGATGTGTCCTTATGGGTCCACCTAGCCATCCGCACATAAAGAACGCACTGGCCTCGGTCACAGAGTATGGGCTTGAGTACGATCTGCTCGATCAGAAGCAGATGAAGCGCACGCTGCCGCAATTTACGATGGATCCTGACGACATGGCCATCCTTGACCACCGGGCCGGAATGATCCGGCCCGAACTAACTATCCTCTCCACTGTCCTCTTGGCTGAGTCACTGGGTGCGGAAGTGCGGCGTAATACGCAGGTACTGGACGTTGTGGACACGGGGACGGGCGTCACCGTGGTGACGGACCAGGGCTCACATGAGTTTGACCGGGTGGTCGTTGCTGCAGGGCCTTGGGTAAACAGGTTAGTGCCGGACCTGCGGGGTACTCTGAGTATCCGCAGGCCGATATCTGTCTGGTACGCGCCTCGTCCCGGTACCAGGCTGCCATCAGGCCCGGCTTTCATCCGCCTCGGCCCCCGCCATTTCTACGGAGTCCCCTCCCCCGACGGCATCAGCGTAAAGGTCGGGCTTTCGGTCGTTGACCACCTTGTGGTCAACGAACCAAACGATCGTGATCGCCCGATCACCCTTGAGGACCTGGCTCCATTCAACGAAATCCTTGAAGGCTACCTACCCACCCTCCAGCCTGATCCGATCCGCGTCACCACCTACTTTGAGGGCTACATGGAGGATGCGCGGCCTGTAGTCCAGGCAGCTCCTGGCAGCGAGAACGTCGTCGTACTGGCCGGCTTCTCAGGCCATGGATTCAAGATCGCGCCCGCCATCGGCGAAATCGGCGCCAAATTCGCCCTCGGGAACGCCTCACCTGTAGACGTCGATTTCCTTCACCGCGACATCGCGGCTCCTGTATAACTTCCGATCTTCCCGAAGAAGAACCAACGAAAGGCACACACATGTCAACGCTTTCCAAACTCAAGGCCCCCCGCAACGGCGACCTCTCCACGAACAGCTATTCAATCGGAACCGTCACGCTTGAACCAGGCACACGCGGAACCGGCGACATCCCGGTAGCGACCGGCGCGAACGGCGAAGCCATCACCATCCCGCTCTCAGTTGTTCACGGAAAATACCCCGGTCCGGTCCTCGCTGTTGGCGCTGGAATTCACGGCGACGAATATGACAGCATGCAGGCTGTCAGGGACGCCATCGATACCATCGACCCCGAAACCCTCCACGGCACCTTCGTCGGTATGCCCTGCATCAACATTGCAGCGTTTGCTGCCGCAACGCGAATAAGCGGCCTGGACTACCTCAACTTCAACCGGATCTTCCCCGGAGATTCAGACGGCTCCATCTCAATGCGGCTGGCAGCAACCTTCATCACCGATGTGGTCCCGTTCGTGGACGCCTTCATCGATCTGCACACCGGGGGAACCTTCGGTGAAATTACTCCCCTTGTTGTAGTGCAGCGCGGCTACGAGGACATCGCGACTGAACTCGGGATGGCCTCAGGAAATCCTGTCATATGGAAGGGCGGGAACTGGGGCGGAACCGCACGATCGTCCTTCCTCGCCGTTGGCAAGCCCGCTGTCACCCTGGAAGCAGGAGGCGGAACTTACAAGGGAGCAGTCGTCAAACACCACTTCGACAGCATCATGAACATCGTCCGCCACCTCGGCATGGTTGACGGCGAAAGCCGTCTTGGCGCTAGCTACGACGCCGTAAATGCCACTTTTGCACGGGCAAGTGTTGGCGGGTTCTACCTCGAGAAGGTCGAACCCGGAGATCACTGCAAAGCCGGCGATGAAATCGCTGTCATTGTGGACCACCTTGGTGTCGTACGCGAAACGGTGACCGCCCCGGAGGATGGCATCGTCCTCTGGATCCGCCGTCTTCGGACCGTCAACCCGGGCGAGGAGACCATGATTTTCGGACCAATTGAGGAGACACTGGTACCGTGACCGTCGACGAGCAGGAATCTTCAACTCTCGGACTGGATGTTGAACAGTCGCTATTCATCAACGGGGCCTTGGTCCCCGCTCGTGACCGTTCAACGTTCATCGCCTTCAACCCTGCCACCGGAAAGCCACTGGCTACGCTGTCCAACGGTGGGCTCGAAGATGTAGACGCAGCAGTGAGTGCTGCACGCCGTGCGTTCGATACCGGACCGTGGCCCCGCATGAGGGCCGCAGAACGTGGCCGGATCCTCAACAAAATCGCACTCTCTATCCGGGCCAACGCGGACGAACTGGCGCACTTGGAGTGCTATGACGTTGGAAAACCTCTCAAACAGGCATACGGCGATGTGGAAGCCGCGGCCCGATACTTCGAGTTCTACGGTGGGCTGGCCGACAAAATCTCAGGACAAACAGTGCCTCTTGCGGATCACCTGCTCGATGTCGTTCTGCGTGAACCCATTGGTGTGTCGGGTCAGATTCTTCCCTTCAACTACCCGCTACAGAACACCGGACGTGGCGCGGCCCCCGCCCTCGCAGCCGGCTGCACCGTGGTGCTGAAGCCCTCGGAAGCAGCATCGCTGACACCCCTGCGCATCGCCAGGATAGCTCAACAATGTGGTCTGCCCGACGGAGCACTGAATGTTGTAACAGGCGGCGGAGCCGCTGGTACTGCTTTGTCGTCGCACCCGGATATTGACCAGGTCACCTTCACGGGCTCTGTTTCGACCGGAATCAAGGTAGCTACGGCGGCGGCCGGAAACATTGTCCCGTCTGTTTTGGAGCTGGGCGGAAAGTCTCCCTTCGTTGTCTTCGCCGACGCGGACTTTGAACGGGCTCTACCGGCAATAATGGCCTCGATCTTTATCAACAACGCCGGGCAGACATGCTCGGCAGCGAGCAGGCTCCTCCTCCAGCGGGGCACCCAAGGCGACGCGTTCCTAGCAGCACTCATCGCCCGGATAAAGGAGCTGCGGATGGGGCCCGGTATCGATGACCCTGACATCGGTCCGGTCATTTCCTTGGCGCAACAGGAAAAGATCATTTCTGTCCTCCAAGACGCACGAAACGCCGAGGTGACGATCCATGCCGGCGGAAATTCCGCAACGGGCAGTGACCTGACGGACGGGTACTTCATCGAACCCACCCTCATCGAAGTATCGAGCAATGGAGATCGTTTTGCACAGGAAGAAGTATTCGGTCCTGTGTTGACACTTATCCGTTTTGATACCCCAGAGCAAGCCCTTGAAATTGCCAATGACACTCCCTTCGGGCTTTCGTCCTATGTCTGGAGCAGAAACATAGACCAGGCCCTCTCGCTGGCGAAAGGCATCCGGGCCGGTCAGGTCAATGTCAACAGTTATGACGTCGGTACGGGGATAGAGATGCCGTTCGGCGGCTTCAAGAAAAGCGGTTGGGGCCGGGAGAAGGGCATCGAAGGTATCAACAGCTATCTTGCCGTTAAAAACATCTGCATCGGTATCTCAAATGTTTCAGAGGCAGTTTAAAGACCCCTGCTGGTCCGACCATGAACGGGTACCGTCGCCATGACACATAATCTTCCGGCCAGGGCAGTGGCCACGCTTTATGGCCGGGCCGCGCCGTCCCTGGTCCATCTCGAACTGCCGATACCCTCAGCTCACCAAATCCGTTACACGGTAGTCTCCACAGGTCTCTGCCGCAGCCAGCTGAACCAGATTGCCGATGCCAGTCAACGAACAGGCGAAGGCGGAAGGCTGCTGGGACACGAGGCCGTCGGCATCGTCGAATCCGTAGGAGAACACGTAACGACCTTCGAGGTCGGTGACAGCGTGCTCATCAGCTGGCTGCCCCGGATAGCCCACCCAAGCTCACACCGCCCCGAACCCATACGCTTGGTGAGCGCAGACCACGGACTCTTGGAAACGCCTGACGTTTTTACTTGGGCGACTGCCGGTCTTTGCGACGAAACGTTCGCCTATCCCGCCCCGAATACACACGCCGAGCTTGCCGTTCTGGGGTGTGCAGTCATGACCGGGGCTGGAGCGGTCATGAACACGTTGGCTGTTCAGCCCGGCGAGAGTGTCGTCATCGTAGGAGCAGGCGGCATCGGCCTGACAGCCATAGCTGCGGCGAAGGCCTTAGGCGCTTCTATCGTAATCGCCATGGATGTTGATGACAGCAAGCTCGCCTTAGCCCGCTGCCTTGGCGCTACGCATGTTGTTAACAGCCTGCAGGAGGATCCAGCAACTGCGGTTATGGCCCTGACCGGCAATTCGGGGGCTGATGCCGTAGCCGATTGCGTGGGGTTCGCGTCTACCATCTCGACATCCCTGAACCTCCTCAGCAAAGGAACTGGCGGGCATTCGCGCGGAGGCCGCCTCGCAATCGTGGGTGTCCCCTCTGAGCCCGTCCTTGTTGACGTCAGATCCTTACAGGTTTCCGAACAGCTGTTGGCAGGGTCTTTTGGCGGATCGACGGTAGTAGAACGTGACTTCCCTAAGTATCTCAAGTGGGTGCTCGATGGTCGGCTCAACCTTCACGAGCTTGTTACCGACCGGATGAACTTCGACGAACTGATCGACGGTGCCGAGCGGTTGGCTGCAGGAAAAGTAAAAGGGCGCGCTGTCGTCATCATTTAGAGGCGGAAACGTCCGGTTTTCGCGGTGAGCCGTCGGCAACTCGTTGGATGTGCTGGCGCAGAAACGAAGACAAACTCCCCTTCACCGGAATCAGCCGATTCCACACTTAGAAACGCATTATTTCTGACACTAGGACGGAACATCTTTCCATGACTTCACTTAGCCCTCTCCTCAAGCAAGCGACCCCGCTCGTGGTCGACCATGCACTCGGCAGCTGGATCCACGCTACCGACGGCAAGGCTTACCTTGATTTCACCACCGGTATTGGCGTAACCAGCACGGGACACTGCCACCCGCGCGTAGTGGAGGCAGCCAGGGAGCAGGTGGGCAAAATCATCCACGCCCAGTACACCACTGTCATGCACAAGCCCCTGCTGGCACTGACAGAGAAGCTCGGCGAAGTCCTCCCGGAGGGCCTAGACTCCGTTTTCTACGCCAACTCCGGTTCCGAGGCCGTCGAGGCAGCCATCCGGCTGGCCCGCATGGCCACCGGACGGCCCAACATCGTCGTGTTCCAAGGAGGATTCCACGGCCGCACCGTCGCCGCCGCGTCGCTGACCACAGCGGGAACGCGCTTTTCGGCCGGCTTCGCCCCGCTGATGTCCGGCGTGCACATGTCCGCATTTCCTTACGCCTACCGTTACGGCTGGGACCAGGCGAGCACGGTCGCCTTTGCCTTGAAAGAACTCGATTACCTGCTGCAGACACGGACCGCGCCCAACGACACCGCAGCGTTCCTGATTGAACCGGCCCTCGGTGACGGCGGCTACCTTCCCACACCTCCGGCGTTCCTCGAAGGGCTTCGTGAGCGCGCCGACCGCCACGGCATCCAGTTGATCTTCGACGAGGTCCAGACGGGTGTCGGACGCATGGGCAAATTCTGGGGCCACCAGTACTCCACCACAACGCCGGACATTATTGTCACCGCCAAGGGGATCGCGTCTGGCTTCCCGATCTCAGCGATCGCTGCCTCCACCGAGACCATGGCGAAGGGATGGCCCGGATCCCAAGGCGGAACGTACGGCGGAAATGCCGTGTCCGCCGCGGCCGGAGTGGCCACTTTGGACGTCGTACGGGACGAAGGCCTCGTGGAAAACTCCCGCATCCGCGGCGAACAACTGCAGGCCGGTCTGAAGGACATCCAAGCGCGCTTCCCGGTCATCGGCGACGTCCGCGGACTAGGCCTGATGCAGGGTATCGAATTCACCGCCGAAGACGGCACGCCGGACTCCGTGACCGCAGCAGCGGTCCAGCAGGCCACCACGTCACAGGGACTGCTGACCCTCACCTGCGGCCCGTCCGGCAACGTGGTCCGGCTGATCCCGGCACTCGTGGTCACCGCGGAGGAAATTTCCACCGGGCTGGAGCGTTTCGAAGCGGCCGTGGGCGCGGTCCTGGGAGCAGTTTCCGCCTCGACCGGATCCTGAGCCAATCCATGATTGATGCTGTTCAGTCCTCAGCGGACACCGGCCGGTCCGGCAACCTGTCCGCCACGCCGGCAGTCCTTGGCCGCCTCGCGTCGGCTGGCCTGGCTGCGGACAGCTCACCGCGCCGGCTCGCCGAATACTCCTACGATGCCTCCAACTACCGGGTGGCCCCGCTTGCGGTGGTTTTCCCCCGGACTGTTGATGACGTCGTCGCGGCCGTTGCCGCCTGCCGTGAAACTTCAACACCGCTTATTGGCCGTGGCGGCGGAACGTCCATGGCCGGAAACGCCATGGGCCCCGGCGTGGTACTGGACTTTTCCCGCTACATGAACGGCATCCACAGTATTGACGAGTCCACCGGAACGGTGGCTGTTGATCCCGGGGTGGTGCTCGCTGTTCTCTCCCGCGAGGTGGAAAAAGCGACCGAAGGCCGCTTTACCTTCGCCCCGGATCCATCGTCAAAGAACCGAGCCACAGTGGGTGGTTCGCTGGGCAACGATGCATGCGGCAATCATTCGGTCCGCTACGGCCGGACATCGGACCACGTGTCAGAGATCGACGTCGTGACATCCGAAGGCTTCCAGCTCACCGCTGCTGCCTCCGGAGTAAGGGCCACCCATCCTGAGGATGACGCCTCGGTGGCCAAGGCAGCCGCCCTGACCGCTTCTTTGAAGGATTTGACCTCCGGTCACTTGTCCGAATTCCGCGTTGAACTCGAACGCATCCAACGCCAGGTCTCCGGCTACCACCTGGCAAACCTGCTCCCAGAGCGCGGCTTCAACGTCGCACGCGCTTTGGCCGGCTCCGAGGGAACGTGCGCCATCATCGTCGGCGCGCGAATGAAGCTCGTCGCCAAACCTGCCAGTGCACTCCTTGTCTGCCTCGGCTATGCCGATGTGGTGGAGGCTGCGCGGGACATCGAAACCATCCTGGAGTTCTCACCCGCCGCGGTGGAAGGCATCGACGAGGCCATCGTGGATACGATGCGCTTCCGCCGGGGTGACGGCTCGGTACTGGGCCTGCCCGAAGGCAAAGCCTGGCTTTACGTGGACCTCGACGGCGACAGCCCGGAGAGTGTCCGCGGCGAAGCGGACCGGTTGCTCGCCCGCCTGAAGGAGAACGGCCGGTTGGTGGACGGCCGCCAAGTCCCCAACCTCCAGGAACGGGCCTCGCTCTGGCGGGTCCGGGAGGATGGCGCCGGACTCTCGGCCCGGCTCTCCACCGGAGGAGAATCCTGGCCTGGCTGGGAGGACTCCGCAGTCGAACCCGCCAAGCTGGCCGATTACCTCTCAGACTTCCGCCAACTTCTGGCCAGGCACGACCTGCAGGGCGTCATGTACGGCCACTTCGGCGCCGGCTGCATGCACATCCGTATCACCTACGATCTTCGAACCGACGCCGGACGTACCGTGTTCCGGGGGTTCACGCGGGAAGCCGCGGAACTGGTTGTCCGGCACGGCGGGTCACTTTCCGGCGAGCACGGGGACGGCAGGGCGCGTTCCGAACTCCTGTCCTACATGTACTCTCCCCGCATGCTCGCGGCCTTCTCAAGCTACCGCCGCATCTGGGACCCCGTCGGCATCCTCAATCCGGGGTCGCTGACGGAGCCGGACGCCATGGACGCGAACCTTGCCCTGCAAGGAATCCCTCAGCGGCAGTGGCGGACCAGCTTCGACCTTCGCCCTATCGGTGCCGGGGGCGGCTCCCCCACGGAAACCGACTCCCCCGAGACCAGCACGGGCAGCGGGACGGACCCCTGGGTCCACGCGGTCCAGAGCTGCATCGGCGTGGGCCGATGCCGCACCGATTCCGGAGGTGTTATGTGCCCCAGCTACCGGGCCACCAAGGACGAAAAAGACTCCACCCGTGGCCGTTCCCGCGTTCTGCAAGAGATGGTCCGCGGCGCCCGCACCATTGAGGAAGGCTGGAAATCTGAGGAGGTCAGGGAAGCGCTGGACCTCTGCCTCTCGTGCAAGGCCTGCTCCACCGACTGCCCCACCGGCGTTGACATGGCCACCTACAAATCCGAATTCTTCTCTCACTATTACGAGGGCAAGCGGCGTCCGCTCTCGCACTTCTCACTCGGTTGGCTGCCTCGTTGGCTCAAAGTCACCGGCCGAATCGCCCCCCTGGTCAACGCAGTGATGTCCACTCCCCTGGCCAAGGCCGCTGCCGCCCTGGGCGGGCTCACCACCCACCGTGCGCTTCCGCGTTTCGCGGGGGCCGGGGAGTGGCGTCGCGAACTGGCCGCAGCCGGCGTCGAACCCGTACGCAAGTACGACCGCGACGGCGGCGCGCCAGATGGTGTTGTCCTGTTCGTGGATACGTTCACCCGCGGCTTCCGGCCAGAAGTCGCCGGCGCCGCGGCCCGCGTGCTCACCGGATCCGGGATCACCACCGAATGCTCAGCGGACGCCTGCTGCGGCCTGACCTGGATTTCCACTGGCCAACTGGACACCGCAAAGAAGCTCCTCGGGCACGCCGCCTCGGCACTGGACGACGGCACGGACCGCCCCATCGTGGTCGTAGAACCAAGTTGCGCCGCAGCACTTCGAAAGGACCTGCCGGAGCTAGTGCACACAGAACAGGCCCGGCGCGTGGCAGCGCGGGTGCGTAGCTTCGCGTCCCACATTGAAGAGATCACCAGCTCAGGGTGGAGTCCGGCGCCGGCCGAGCCCCTGCCCGAGCACGTGGTGCTGCAGACACACTGCCACGAGTATTCCGTCTTCGGAGCCGGCACCCAGAAATCAGCACTCCAGGCAGTAGGTGTCACAGATGTCACGGACGCCTCAGGTTGTTGCGGTGTAGCCGGCAACTTCGGCTTTGAAAAGGAGCACTTCGACGTCAGCATGTTGGTGGCCGAACAGTCCCTGGCCCCGGCACTGCGCGGGACGGATCCAACGTCAGTGGTCCTTACCGACGGATTCTCCTGCGCCATGCAGGTCCAGCAGCTCGACAACTCCAGACCCGGCCGCCACCTGGCCCAACTTCTCGACCCCGGCAAACCAGGGGCAGCAAGTCCTCAACCCAGCAGCGCAGCAGTGCCTCCCACCCAAGAAAAGGATCGGTCATGAGCCTCCAGGCGACAACAAACTCCCAAACCTCCCAGAAGGCGCTGGACGCCATTTCAAAGGTCAGCACCGGCCTTTACATAGACGGAGAATGGGTCGAAGCGGCATCTTGTGCACGGTTCGACGTCATCAACCCCGCCACGGAAAAAGTGATTGCCAGCGTCGCCGACGGTGGCGCGGAGGACGCCCGTCGGGCCATCGAAACAGCCGGCCGGGCACAGAAACAATGGGCGAAATCGGCGCCCCGGGAGCGCAGCGAAATCCTGCGGCGCGCCTTCGACCTGATCATGGCACGACAGGACGAACTGGCCTTGATCATGACTACAGAAATGGGAAAGCCCTATGCGGAAGCCAAAGGCGAGGTAGCCTACGCCGCAGAGTTTTTCCGTTGGTTCTCGGAGGAAGCCGTGCGCATTGGCGGAGACCTCACCACCACCGGGGATGGCAAAAACCGCATTCTTGTTACCAAAGAGCCCGTAGGGCCGTGCGTTCTCATCACCCCATGGAACTTCCCACTTGCCATGGGCACGCGGAAGATCGGCCCGGCCATCGCGGCAGGGTGCACCATGGTCTTCAAACCCGCAAACCTCACCCCGCTCTCGTCCTTGGCACTGGTGGACATCCTCATTGAGGCAGGACTCCCCAAGGGAGTTTTGAACGTCGTGCCAACCACCAAAGCCTCAGACGTCGTGACCCCCTGGATGGACAGCGGCATCGCACGCAAGATCAGTTTCACGGGCTCCACCGGCGTTGGTGTGCGCCTCTTGGAACAGGCTGCAAAGAATGTCATGCGATCCTCAATGGAGTTGGGCGGAAACGCTCCGCTGATCGTGTTTGAGGACGCTGACCTTGACCGCGCCGTAGAAGGAGCATTCGCCGCCAAAATGCGAAACATGGGCGAAGCCTGCACAGCAGCCAACCGTATCTTCGTGCAGCGCTCCATCGCAGCTGACTTCTCAACACGTCTCGCTACACGCCTGGGTGCGCTGACGGTCGGCGACGGAGCACAAGACGGTACCGACGTCGGACCACTGGTGGAGCAGAAGGCCGTGAACAAAGTCCAGGAACTGGTGGATGACGCAGTCACCAAGGGCGCCACGGTAGTGTGCGGCGGGTCCAGGCCCAAACGCAGCGGATACTTCTACTCCCCCACCGTGCTGTCCAACGTCACCCCTGATGCTGCGCTCATGAGCGAAGAGATCTTCGGGCCTGTGGCTCCGATTATCCCCTTCGATACCGAACAGGAAGTTACCAAACTGGCCAACGACACCCCATGGGGCCTGGCAGGCTACATCTTCACCCAGGACCTCGACCGCGCCTTCCGAATGGGCGAAGAGCTGGAAGTCGGCATGGTGGGGTTCAACACCGGTATCGTATCCAATCCCGCCGCACCATTCGGTGGCATCAAGGCCTCGGGCCTGGGCCGCGAAGGTGGTCGAGTGGGCCTGGACGAGTTTCTGGAAATCAAGTACATGGCCATCCCCCGCCACCAGTAAAACCCTTGGTTGATATCCAATGGGCCCGTCCATATGGACGGGCCCATTGAATTTGGCGGGGCAAGACGGACCATGCCCCAGTTCTCCCGGAAGTCACGACCGGTCCCTTACGTCGCGAGTGGTCAACAGCAGAACACGTCAAATTTTGAGGTTCGCCAGGCGTTCCGGGCTCAGGAGTTCTTGGAGTTGACCTGCAGTGAGCAGCCCGTGCTCAAGCACCAGTTCCGCGACTCCTTTGCCGCTGACCAGTGCCTCCTTCGCAATAGCAGTGGAGATGGCATAGCCCAAATGGGGATTCAGCGCTGTCACCAGGCCGATGGACTGTTCCACGGTGAGGCGAAGGTGCTCGGTGTTGGCGGTGATTCCCCGAATGCAACGGGTTGTGAGAGTCCGGCAAGCTGCCTCCATATGTGTGATGCTCTTGTGGAGGCTATAAACGATTACCGGCTCAAAGGCGTTGAGCTGGAGTTGGCCGGCTTCGGCGGCCATGGTGATGGTGACGTCATTTCCTATCACCTCATAAGCAACTTGGGATACTACTTCCGGAATCACCGGGTTGATCTTTCCGGGCATGATAGAGGAGCCGGACTGCACTGCTGGCAGGTTGATCTCTCCGAAGCCGGCACGGGGACCGGAGGAAAGCAAACGCAGATCATTGCAGATCTTGGAGAGTTTTACGGCCACTCGCTTCAGAACACCTGAAAGATGCACAAAGGCGCCCACGTCCTGGGTGGCTTCTATGAGGTCGACCGCAGTGACCAGCGGTAGGCCGGTGATGGCTGCCAGATGCCTGCAAGCTGTTTCAGCGTAACCGGCAGGAGCGTTCAAGCCTGTGCCGATGGCAGTGGCCCCGAGATTGATTTCGTGAATCAGTTGCTTGGCCTCAGCAAGGCGGAGCCGGTCCTCGCCGATGGTGATGGCGTAAGTGCCAAACTCTTGTCCCAGCGTCATGGGTACGGCGTCCTGCAACTGCGTGCGGCCCATCTTGACCACGGTGCGGAACTCCAGTGCTTTGGAAGCACAAGCCTCTTCCAGTTCGGCCAAGGCGCTCAACAACTCACGGACAGCGAAGATGGTTCCCAGCCTCACTGCCGTGGGGTACACGTCATTGGTTGACTGGCTGAGATTGACATGGTCGTTGGGGTTCAACCGATCGTAGTCGCCCTTACGGTGACCAAGGATTTCCAAAGCACGGTTGGCGATGACCTCGTTGGCGTTCATGTTGGACGACGTTCCGGCGCCGCCCTGAATAACGTCGACCACGAACTGGTCGCTCAACTCACCGTCCAGGATGTCCGCGCAGGCGCGTTCAATAGCTCGGGCACGTTCGGCGTCCAACAAGCCAAGCTCGTGGTTCGTTTTAGCGGCGGCCATCTTCACTGCTGCGAGTCCGCGTACCAAGTGCATGTTCGACGACAACGGCTGTCCGGTGATGGGAAAGTTCTCCACAGCACGCAGGGTATGTATCCCCCAATAAGCATCGTCCGGGACTTCACGGTCTCCTAAGAGGTCGTGTTCGGACCGAGTAGCAGTCAGCGTGTCAACATGGGGTACTTGGGTGCTCATGGGGTCCTTACGCATCGTCATTGCCGCTAGAGGTTTTAGTTGTGACGTGTCGAGGCGCGGACCTCACTCAGGCATGCTTCACCGTCCAATGAGCGATGCAGCACGTTTTGCCAACGCCGACCACTCCTCGACCCTGGACTCGTCGAAGCGCACCTCCGGCATGGAGATGCAGATACTCGCAAGGGGCTGTCCAGTCTCGTCGAAGATTGGTGCAGCGACAGCGCACACGCCAGGGCGATACTCCCGCATGTTTAAGGCATAGCCGTGTTCCCGCACCTGCTCCAGCTGCTCCGCCACCTGGTCCTTGTTCGTGTGTGCGCGCTCGAACTGCCATGCGGGTGTGGCATCAAGAATCTCGGTAACTTTCTGCGCCGGGAAGTACGCCAACATGGATTTGCCCGTGGCCGTCGTTGCGTATGGGGATACCTCACCCAAAGGGTTGTACGTGCGCACAGGCTGGTCGCAGTCGACCCTGGCGATCAGTACCGTACCTTCTTCCCCGCTTGGGACACACAAGTGAATAGTTTCATTCGTAGCATCTCGAAGCTCAGTCATGGGCTGGTGAGCGGCGGTGGAAAGTCGCCCGCCCCGGAGTGCCAACGGACGTATTTCGAGGATTTTGTGGCTAATCTCCCACTTCGTGGATGTGGGACTGGAGTTCTGCAGCCATCCTGCATCCTTCAGTGTCACAAGAGTCCGCTGGATGGTTGATTTGGGTATATCAAGCATTTTCGTCAACTCGTTAAGCGCGATCGGCTGGTTGTCGGAGACCAACTTCACGATCTCGAGTGTGCGAAGGACACTTTTCATTTCCGCTCCTGCCATGTTTGTACTCGCTCCGTGATGGAGGAGCTCCCGCACTGCCCTCGGCTCAGGGCGTATTGCTCGACCTGCGACAAGTAGACCCCATGCCTACCGTAAGCGTAAAAACGTTCAGTTGCCGGGGGCGCTGCCGTCTCGGCGACCTTGATTAGAGTACCCATCAGTGGCTGTCATGCCACATTGTAGCATGGCGTTCCATTTATTGCTATCTTTGTGTTAGGCTTCCTGCATCCCGATTCCCAAGCACTGGCGCTGAAAGAAGCAGAATTCATGGTCCGGAGAAAAATCGCTGTTGTTGGTGTAGGCACTGTCGGTGCTCAAGCGCTCTACTCGTTGGCTGGTAGAGAGGGCGTTGAGGTCCATGGGTTCGAACGTTACAACCCGGGCCACGCGAACGGCGCAGCCGGCGGAGAAGGGCGAATCTTCCGCCGGGTCCTCGGCGCCCAGGACGAGTACCGCCCTCTGATAGATCGCGCCTTCACTTTGTGGAACCTATTGGAACAGGACATCGGGAGGCGGCTCCGAAGTTTCACCGGTTCCTTGACCATTGCCCTGCACGGCTCGACGTACGCAAGGATGATGGAGTCCGAGGCTGAGAGAGCCGGACGAACGCTCGAATCGCTCTCCCCAGAGGCGATGCGACGCCTCTACTCCTTTCAACACTTTCACGATAGTGACATAGGCCTGCTGGACCACGATGGCGGTGTTATCCGCTCTGAGCTCACTAACCTCCTGACTGCTCGGGCAGCAGAGGGACGCGGGGCCCGTATCCACTCCAGCGAAGAAGTTCTGGACATCTCAGAAGCTTCACATGGAGTTACCATCGCCACCAGCAAGGCTGTGTACGCATTCGATCAGGTCATCGTCACCACTGGGGCGTGGGCGCACCAACTTGCGCCAGCTGTCGCCTCGACTGTTCATGTTCACAAGCCTGTGTCCGGCTGGTTTGTACCAAAGGACGAGGGCGCTCTCTTCGGACCCGGCCCGGTTTTCGGTCGCTCGGCCCCTATTCAGTTCTACGGGATTCCCAACGCTGACCAGCGCATGGTGAAACTCGGGTACGCAGGAATGCGTCAAACTGCCATTTTGACGGCTCCGGAGCCATCGGACTATTTCGTGTCGCCCCAGGAACTGGAGCACTTCGCGGAGATAGTAGAGACCCATTTTCCCGGCCTTCACCCCGAGCCAGTACGCGTAAACGCCTACTTCGAGGGCTATACCGACGATGCCCGGCCGGTTCTGCAGAAAACGTCCAGCCGTGTGACCCTGGCTCTGGGCTTCTCGGGCAACGGCTTCAAGTTCGCGCCAGCGTTAGGTGAAGTAGCCGCGGATCTGGCCTTGGACGAAGCGACAGCAGTGGACGTCAGTTTCCTGCGCCGGGACTTCGGCGCCTTTGTCGCGGGCGCATCCAACACAGCGACCCCAGCCTAATTGCCGCAGCGCAGGAAAAAACCAAATCCTCGCGAGTGCTCCCGGCCAGGAGTTGCCGCTGGCCTGTCCCTTGAAGCGGACGAATGGGGCTAAGGATGGTCCGTCTCTGGCAGGTCCTCCATTTGGGTTCTTCTCGCCGATAAGCGATTCCCTAGCAGGAGTTTGTTCCGTGCCAATCCTGAGGGCGTCCGGATCGTGCCCTGATTCTCGTATTGGTGCAAGCGTCCCCCGGTTGCCTTCTACAGGGAGAGGTGACGGTGGAATGCTGTACGGATTTCCGACATCGAACCCGTGGCGATGAGTCCGGCGATCACCGCGTGATGGCTCACGCTGGCTTGGGAGGGATATGCCTGCTTGAGGTTAGTCATGCAAATCAGTGATTCGGTCGCCAAAGTTGTGTATGCCCGGAGCAGCCGCGAGTTGCCAGACTCCGAGACCAGTGTCGTGTGGAACTCGAGGTCCAGCTTTGAAACATCAAGCCAGTCATCGGAGTCAGCAGCTTTTGACAGCTTAGCCGCGATCTTGAGGAGCTTCTGTGACACCCGTTTCCGCTCGGTGGTTTCCTGATTCGTGATAATTTCGGCAGCGCCGATTTCGAGGAGTTCCCGCAGGTGATAGATTTCCTCGACGTCTCGGGTCGTGAGCTCAACTACAAACACACCTCGGTTGGGTCTACTGACAAGGAGACCTTCCTGACTCAACCGCTGCAGCGCTTCCCGGAGCGGGCCGCGGGAAAGATTCAGCTGGCTTGACACAAGGGTCTCGTTGATCTGCTGGCCTGGGGCGAAATGCCCGTCCACGATCTTTTCGCGCAACTTCTGTGCAATTTTGACTGAGGTTGATTCCTGAGTCATGGGGGTCAGGCCTGGCATGTCATTCCTTCGCGCCTATTCAATAGGCATGTCGCTTCGCCAAGGAGTTTATTGCCGCCTCGGGTGAGTCGATCGCAACAACCGGCATACTGCACTCTATCAAAATTGCATAAAGTTGACAATCTACAATCTCAGTCAGGCTGCTCCCGGAAGCCGAGAGAGACTTCCTCCTCCGCGTGCCCGCACCTCCTCACGAGCTGGGCAACTAATTTCTGGTCCTTCTGAATCGACCTTCCTCCAAGCGCTTGCGCCCTGGATACGAACCCCGCGCGCCTTCGCCCGTCGACAACAGGCTAATGAGCAACACCTCCCTCAATCTGCTGGTCCACTCCTTCAACTACTCCATCGCCGACCTTGAGAATTTTCAACTGAACGCCGCGGAGTCCGCCCTTCTGCCTGCCCATAAACGTACCGAATTGAAGGCATCGATCCGCAGGCGCTTCGGCAGCCGCCTAGATTCACGAAAAGTGCCGTAGGGCGGACCGACTTCCCGCCTAACCTAACGGCGATACCTCGTTGAGGGCGCCCTCAACGAGGTACTCGACCGGTTCGGGCTGAGTAAAAGGAGCAGAGAGTCCTTACCTCCTAAACCACGACCGTAAGCGGAAGCTACTCGTCCCACATCTACTCGTCCCGCTGCCAGTCAAAGCGCGGGAGTAGAAGTAGCTGCGAGAACTCCCGTACAGCAACGAATCCGGCGTTTCTATAGGTGCTCGGTGACAACGGCGCGGATCCGTTGCGCCTCCCTGGTACGTCCGGACTGGGCGTGCCGAAAAGTCCGTTATCGGTGCTTAAAAATAGGCAGGGAGGAGCTCAAAAGCCTTGGCGGGTGGCAGGTATCCCGGGCTTCCAGTTCAACCGATTTAGTGTTCCCTGCCATTGAGGGCGGTGTCGCGTCCGTCCCTGACCGTTCCAGCTATCGGCCATTTGCTGTGCCGCAGCCCCGTGGCAGCCTCGGAGGTGGAGGCTGCCACGGGGCTGCGGTGTCATCAGCACAGTAAACCCGTTAGCGTGCCCCATGCGCGATCTTTAATGCGCTAACTGAGTTCCCGCTCGGCTTACGGCAAGTCCTTCTGGCACATTCAGGCCGTGTGGATGGGTTTCCGATGAGCTGGTAGGCACGCTCAGGACACTGTCCTTGTCCAAGTAGCGTGGTGCGGGCCCTTCGAGTGTCACCGTAACAGTGGCGCCAGGGTCGCCGGCGTTGGCTGCCACGGTGAAGATGACAGTTCCGGGTTCGACCCTGCGACGTAGGTCGCGTCCAGTGAAGCCTGTGATATCCGCATGGACCTGGAAGGTTACCTCGGCAGTTTCGCCAGGGGTCAAGTGAACCCGATGGAAGCCCACGAGCCGGCGGACGGGGCGGGTAACGCTGCCAGACTTGTGAGTCAGGTAGAGCTGCGGAATTTCCCAGCCCTCACGCTGGCCTGTGTTGGTCACAGTAGCAGTGATCCTCACAGTTCCGTCCAAGTCCAGCCGATCATGGTCCCCGGTGACATTGGTGATGGTGAAATCTGTGTACGACTGCCCGTGCCCGAACGGAAAGGCGGGGGTGGGATCGAGGTTGCTGACGCCGTCGCTTTTCAGGGCAAGAGGTGGGGCGAGGTAGGTTCCTGGCTGTGTTGATGCGTTGCCCGGAATCTGAACCGGGAGACGTCCGGACGGGTTGGTAGCTCCGGAGAGGACGCTGGCGATGGCAGCTCCTCCTTCTTCGCCGGGGAAGAAGACCTGGAGCGCGGCGGCGGCTCTGTCAGCGAAACCGCCGATAGCGTAAGGGCGTCCGGAGACAGTCAAGAGCACCACGTTCTTGCCCGCGTTGAGGACAGCGTCCACCAGCGCGTCTTGGCTGCCTGGAAGCCGGAGGTCGACAGCGTCGCAGCCTTCGCCGGAGGTGCCGTGACCGAACATTCCTGAGCGGTCGCCCACCATGACGATGGTGACGTCGCTGTCGGCAGCCAAAGCTGCTGCTGCGGCGATGCCCGAACGGTCTGTGGAGTTGATGTCGGTGCCTTTGGCGGTTCTGATGGCAGCGGAGGGGAACTCCTGCCGAATGGCTTGGACGAGGTTGGCTGCTTCGATCCCGATGTTCGTGCCGGGGTGGTTGGGGACTACATGGTTGGGGAAGGAATAGCAGCCGAAGAAACAGCCGGGGTCCTCGATTCCGGGCCCGATGATGGCGATGGTTGCCACGTCCTGGTTGAGGGGAAGTAGTTGTCGGCGGTTGTGAAGCAGCACCACGCTTTGCTTTGCCAGTTCCCGGGCGAGGGCGCGGTTTGCTGGCGGATCCAGGTCGATGGGCCCGCCCAGGGCCGCATCAGGGTCCCAATCCTGGTTCAGGAGGCCCAGTTCGGCTTTCTGGGTGAGGACGCGGAGCGCGGCGCGGTCGAGCAGATCCAGCAGGTCCATGTCCGGGCCGTTGGCCAGGAGGTCCGGGCTGAAGGCCAAGGTGTGTGGGAGTTCGACGTCCATTCCGGCTGCCAGTGCCTGTAGGCCTGCTTCGGCGGTTGTGGCTGCCGTGCGGTGCATGGTCTCGAGGAACGGGATGGCCCAGTAGTCAGAGACAACAGTCCCGGTGAAACCCCATTGCGTCCGAAGGACGGTGGTGAGCAGGTATTCGTCGCTGGCTGCCGGGACGCCGTCGGTTTCGGTGTAGGAGTTCATGACGGAGCGGGCACCGCTGCGCACGGCGGCTTCGAACGGCGGGAGCACGACGTCGTGGAGTTCCCGTTGTCCCAGAGAAACGGGGGCATGGTTGCGCGCTCCGCGGGAAGCTGAATAGCCGGCGAAGTGTTTGAGGGTTGCGACGATACCGGCCGACTGGAGTCCTTGGATGTAGGCGACGCCCAGCCGGGAGACCAGGTAGGGGTCCTCCCCCATGGTTTCTTCGACCCGACCCCACCGGTAGTCGCGGACCACGTCAAGCACGGGTGATAGTCCTTGATGGACGCCGACGGAGGCGAGGTCATTGCCAATGGCGGCAGCCATTGCCTGAACTAGTTCCGGATTAAAAGTGGCGCCCCAGGCCAATGCCGTGGGGTACACCGTTGCCTGCCAAGTTGTGAAACCAGTGAGGCACTCCTCGTGGGCAATCGCGGGTAGTCCGAAGCGGTTGGCACCCTGGATCTGCCGTTGGAGGCCGGCCAAACGACGGGCGCCCTCGGCTGGTGTCACAGGGGCTGTGCCGAAGGCCCGTGTCAGGTGGCCCAGACCATCCTCGATTTCCTGGTCGAAAGGGCGCGCACGGAGCACCGTCTCCTGCATGGGGGCAACCTCGCCACCTGCGTCATCGGCGCCAGGCCAACTGCTGCCGAGTTGTGCAAGTTTCTCGGGGGTGGTCATTTGTTGCAGTAGATCCCTTGCGCGTTCGGCAGCGGGGCGCGTCGGATCCCGCCAGAGGGCCGTAGTGGTCGTGTCGGCTGTAGTCATGATTGTCCTAAGAGTTGTCGGGGTCATGTGGTGTGCTGGTTGAGGCCCTGACCACCAGTTCGGTGGCGAGTTCCACCCTTTTGCCGGGAATAATGTCTCCCCGAGCAAGTCGCAGCAGGATCGACACGGCGGCGGCACCGATTTCGGCGATCGGCTGGTGCACCGTGGTCAGCGGTGGTGTTGAGGTTTGGGCCAGGACGGTGTCGTCAAAGCCGACCACGCTCAGCTGCTGTGGAACGGCTATTCCCAGTCGCCGGGCTGCCTCCAGGACGCCCATGGCGGAGATGTCGCTCCCGGCGAAAATGGCTGTGGGCCGATCAGTTTGGTCCAGCAGTTCGGTGGCTGCTTTGAGTCCGTGTTCAAAGGTGTAGCCGGAACGTGGGATGTCGTCCAAGGTCACGCCGATTCCTGCCTCGGCCATGGCTGCCGCCCAGCCGTGGGCGCGGACCACGTCGCACGCTGCTCCGGGGGGACCTCCGATGTAGCTGATCTTGGTGTGGCCCAGCTCCAACAAATGCTTGGTGGCTGCGTAGGCACCTGCCCAGTTGGTCGCACCCACGCTGGGGGTCTGAGTCCGTGGTTCGTCGATGGGGTCGACAAGCACCATGGGGAGGCCTACATTGCGGAGGGCCCGTTCACGGCGTCGGGAGTACTCACTGGTGACCTCAATGACACCCATCCGGCCGGACCGCGCCACTGCTTGGGCCCAGTCCAGCGGCGATTGTTCCCGAATGGACGCTACGTCCCGTAGGAGCAGGGCTGCGTCCAGATTCACGGCGGCCTGTAGGGCACCGCCCAGGAACGTGCTCAGATAAGGATTGGAAACATCCTGCGGGTTGACCACGATCTCGATGGTTGCTTCACGTACATCCAGGATCCCGCTTTGGCGTTCACCCACGCTGACATAGCCAAGGGTGCTGATCGCGTCCCTGACCCGTCCGCGTGTTTCGTCGGAAACCCCTGTTCTGCCGTTCACCACTTTGGACACGGTGGCGATGGACACCCCTGCGTGCTTGGCGACAGCCGTGATCGTGGCACGGTTGTTACTCCCCTCAGGCAGCGGCAGCGAAGCCGCCCCGACACTCATTTGCTGAACCCGGCCGTCATGCCGCTAACCAATTGACGCCTGCCAAAGAGGTAGAGCACAAAGATGGGGAGTGTGGACAGCACTACGGCGGCCAGAACGGCAGGGATGTTCACGGTGAACGAGCCTTGGAATGCCCAGAGAGACAGCGGCAGGACCCGGTTTTCAGGGCTTTGAGTCAGGACGAGGGGGAACAGGAATCCATTCCACACGTTCAGCGCGTCATAGAGAGCCACCGTGACGATGGCGGGGCGTGCCAGCGGAAGCACCAACGCGAAGAGTGTTCTCCAGTCGGTGGCCCCGTCCACTTTCATGGCTTCGAAAAGTTCCTGCGGAATGTCGCGGATGAAGTTGACCAGGATCAACACCGTTACGGGGATGGCAAACCCGACCGACGGCAGGATCAGAGCGGTCAGGGAGTCGTAGAGCCCGACCCTGGACAGCATATAGAACAGCGGAATGATCGTTGCCTGCAGAGGGATGGCCAATCCCAGCAGAAAGAGGGAGAAAGCTGCACGGGTCGCTAGGGTGTTGCCCCGGACAATGGTGTAGGCCGCCATGATGCAAACGAAAACCGTGACGGCAACGCTGACAGCAGTGACAATCACGGAGTTGGCCAGGTATCGGAAGAAATCATTCTGCAGCACCAGTCCGTAGCCGTCGAGCGTCGGGTTGGCCGGTGGAAGGAGTTGGTTGGCTGCGAAGAAGCCGTCTTGGGGGCGAAGGCTGGTGATCAGGATGTAATAGATCGGCAGGACGATGATGCCCAGCCACACCCATGCGCCGATCCCGGCCAGCCAGTTCGCTTTGGTCCTTCGTTTGTGTCCAGCGCGCGGCGTGTCCGTCCGGTCCCGCGGCATCATGGTGGGTGGCTGGATGGTCGTGTTGGCGAGCTGGCTCATCATGCGCCTTCCTGCTGGCTGGTCATTTTGGCGAAACCACTGAGTTTGGTCAGCAGCAACGCAAAGGCGATTCCGATGCCCACCAGGATCATGGCCATAACGCTCGCCAGCCCGAACTGGTTGGCGGAGAACCCGGTGACGTACATCTGGATTGGCAGAATGCGGATGCCGGAACTGGGAACTCCTCCGGTCAGGACGAAAATGACATCGAAGTATGTCAGGGACCCCACCACCATGAGGGTAGAGGAGGTCACCACGGTGTAGCGCATTTGGGGCAGCGTAATGCTGAAAAATTGCCGGACGGTCCCGGCGCCGTCGATTCGGGCGGCTTCATACAGCGAAGCAGGGATCTGGCGCACGCCACCTTGGTAGAGCAGAGTGTGGAAGGGGACGAACTGCCAGGCAATGATGAAAATCACCACATAAAGGATCAGTTGCTGGTTGCCCAGCCAGTTCTGTTTCAAAAACGGTATCCCCACCGAGGCGGCAAGACCGAAGTTGGGGTCGAGGATGGCCTTGAAGGCAATGGCCACTGCAGCTGAGGACAGTATGAGCGGCAGGAAGAAGATAGCCGAGAGAATGGCTCGGTTTCGTTGCCGCCCCGCTGTCCAGACACCGAGCAAGAGGCTGATGGGTGTCTGGACAAGCCATGAGAAGACGATAACCTGCAAGGTCAGGACCAGTGCCTGGCCGGTGACGGGGTCTGTCAGGACGGTCGCCCAGTTGTCCCAGCCAACCCAGCCTGGGTCGCTGATTGCATCCCACCTGGTGAAACTCAGGTAAAGCGCTACGGCGAGGGGGGCGATGGCAAACAGAAGGAAGAATGCCAAGGCCGGCGCCATTAACCAGCCAGTCGGGCCAGTACGGCGCGGTGGTGCCGCCGGATGGGTCATAACCATGGTTCTACTGCTGTCCGATCGTTTTGTTCATGTTGTCCGAGAATTGCTGCGGGGTGATCTGTTTGTTGAAGAGCTGGTCGAGATTAGTCAGTAAGGCGGTGGCTTGTGCGGGTGGCAGTGCCTGGTCCCAGGACATTTGGAAACTTTTTGCATTTTTGGTCATGCCGTAGACAAGGGAGCCGAATTCGCTGCCGGAGGCTTCAATTTTGGATTCGATGTCCTTGACGGGCGGAACCTGACCGTTTCCGATCATGCGGTCCACGTAGGCTGCGTCGAACACTCCTGTGGTGAGGTAGCTGACAGCAGTCGCCTGCTGCTCGGCGCCTGCTGCGGCGGACACCGAAAGATAGCCTGAAGGGTTGCCGACGATGTTGGACGGGTCGCCCTTACCGCCTGCGACGGCGGGAAACGCCCCGTAGCCGAGCCCGTTCTTGGCAAATTCCGGCGCCTGCTGCGCGAACGTGGGCAGCACCCAGGCACCCTGGAGCAGCATGGCCGCCTTGCCGGTGTAGAGCAGAGCCACATCGGCGTTCGAATCGGCGGTGACGGAGGCGAACCCGTCGACGAACGCGCCCGCGTCGACCAGCTGCTGGATCATGGTGTTGGCTTTGATGATCCCGGGATCACTCCAGGCGTTTTCCTGACCTGCCATGACGCGTTCGAATGCTTCCGGCCCGGCCACCCGGTCCACGAGGTACTCCGCCCACATCAGTTCGGGCCACTTGGATCCACCGGCCAGTGCCAGCGGGGCGATGCCGGCGTCTTTGAGCTTGGGGACGGCCGCGATGACGTCTTCAAATGTCTTTGGCGCGTCCACCCCGGCTTTTGCTAGGGCGTCCTTGTTGTAATAGAAGACCACCGGTGTGGCTGCGTTCATCGGTACTGCGTAGGTCTTGCCGTCCACCACGCCCTGGTTCCACACCGATTCCAGATAGCGATCCTTCACACCTGCGGTTTGGCTGGTGAGGTCCACCACCTTTCCGGCCTTGACGTAGGAGTTCAGGGTTCCGCCGGCCCAGCTGTAAATGAGGGTGGGTGCGGAACCGGCACCGACTGCTGTCCGGATCTTCGTCTTGTATGCGTCATTTTGCGTGTAGGTAGCCTGGATTTGCTGGTCCTTGTGGGCTTCGTTCCAGTCTTTAAGAGAGGGCGCTATCACCGTGTCCTGGTCGGTCCCGCTCAGGCCCCACAGGGTAGTTTGGCCAGCGGCCGTGCCGGCACCTGTGGAGTGCCCGGAACAGGCGGTAGCTCCCATCACGATGGATAGGGCACCGACCGCTGCGGCTGAGGAGAGAAAACCGCGGCGGGAAACACGCGCTTCTGAGATGTGAGTAAGCATCCTTGCTTCTTTCATAGTGCGGGAAAGCATCAGTGGGGGCTGACGCCGGTAGCAACTCAAGCTAAAACCCGACGAAAAGACCGTGCAAGGAAATAGAAAAGTTTTCGTTAAGTGGGATGGACTTCTCAAGGGAATCCGACTGGTGTCCGGCGTGGTCGCGAGCTGCTTTGGGATATTCCCGGACGAAAGGTTTTCCAAAACGCAGCAATCCGAGCCGATTCCTGCTGTGCTTCTAGATGTCACACACCCTAATCGGAAGGAGACGCAATGATGCGTCCACTCGTGCAGAAAACCCTGGCCGCCGGGGCCACAGTTGCCATCACTCTCGGCCTCGGCCTGGCGACCAGTGCAGTCTCGGTCGCTTACGAACCAGGGCCGAAGGCCCTTTTCACAGCAGGTAATACAGCCAGTTGCAACAAGAGTCCCTGCGTTCTATACCCAAAGGCCACGCAGCTTCCCAGCGGACGCCTGGTGGCTGCATTCGAGGACAGTCAAAGCGTAGTGGTGGGGCAGGACATGCCTATCCATAAGAGTGATGACTTTGGCACCACCTGGCAGGCCCTCGCCAACGTGAAGGCCCCAGCTCAGATGTCGACGGATCCGAAGTACGCCAAGTACACCAGCAACTGGACCAACCCTTACCTGTACGTACTGCCTGAAGCGGTAGGCACATTACCTGCCGGGACATTGCTTCTGGCCAGTGTGGTCTCAGGCGACGACGAGTATTACAACGAGCACAAGGCCGCCGATCCGAACTGGCGCCCCACTGGCGACGGCGACCGCCGCGACCTCGCCATCGCCCTGTACTCAAGCGCAGACCAGGGCGCTTCCTGGCAGATCCGCGACATCATCGCCACAGGCGGCTGGCAGGGAGGAAGCGCCGGTGCGATCGGCCGGGTTTCGGCGGCAAACACCAACGCCCAGGTAGACCCGCTCTGGGAACCTCACCTGCTGGTTCACCAAGGAAAACTGGTTGCGTACTATTCCGACGAGAATGATTATTTGGGATACGATGCCGCCACAGGCATTCCTGTGCTGGACCCCAACAACGCAACCGCACCGGACTCCCACGGGCAGATCCTGGTCCACAAGACCTGGGACGGCACCAGCAATGGGTGGAGCCAACCCATAGTGGATGTGGCCGGTCTAACCGAAAATCGTGGCGGCGGCAAGACGCAGATCGGCGGTGGCCGCCCGGGAATGATTACCGTGGCCCCCACGACGGACAATAAATGGCTCATGACATGGGAGTATTTCGGTGGTGGCGCGAACACCCGAATCAAGTCCTGCACAGACCTGCTCAGCTGCCGCCCCGATGATCTCGGTCAAACTTCACCCGGAATCAACGGCGGCAGCCCCGTCCTGCTGGGACTACCCGATGGACGGATCGTTTACAACGACGCGGACTCCGGCGAGGTCCTCGTCAACGAATCAGGTCGAAGCGATGGATCCTGGAAACGCTATCTAACCTCCATGCCCGCTGGCTACAGCCGAAACCTCACCTACGTCAACGGAACCGGACGCGTACAAATCCTGCAGGCAGGCTGGAACAACGGCAGTATAGGCCCCGTCCTCTATGGTGATTTGGACCTTGGCCGTTCCGCAGGCGCCTACTACTCGATTGTGAACCGAAAGACAGGGCAAATCCTCAGCACGGACGCAGACAAGACACAGGATGCAAGTCTGACCGGCAACGTCCCAGACATTATCTCGTGGACCAACAATCCAGCCAATGACACCCAGCGCTGGCACGTTGTCACCAAGGGATCATCCGTGACATTGCTGAATAAGGCTGGCGGCCGGTCTGTCGGTATTTGGGAAGGCAACGCTTCCCAAGGAGTTCAGCTAGCACAGTGGGTAGACGACGGTGGTAACGACAAGCTGTGGAACATGGTCACGACCACCGATGGGTATGTGAAATTCCAATCGGTCCGCAACCCCTCCCTCTACATCACCGGCGCGGCCGGGTACGGCGCAATCGGGCTGGGAGCGTCGCTGGCCTCATCTTCGAATGCCGCTGCGGATGATGCCCAGGAATGGAAACTTGTGGAGCAAGTAGCGGGTGGAGGTTCGTAGAAACGCATTCCTGAAGAGGCATGGGTGCAGGCCCCTATACCCAGCATCTCCGCCAACTTGCCGGCGGCCCTTTGACTGAAGCCCGGTCGAGGGCCGCCCCGCTGCGTACTGGGACTGCCCTGCGGTCGACAAACCTCAGCCAACCGCACACTGATTCCAACTTTCACATCGAAAACACGAAGGAGAAGTTATGTCCCAGGCAATAAGCACGATGGGCCCACCGGCAGATTCCTCAATTACAGCGGCAGAGGAACTCTGGCTTGCCGTCGAAGTGACCGTCGGCGACGACAAGGAAACTCTTGATTCCAAACTGAACGACGCCGAAAACCGCCTAATACCTATTGCGTTCAGGCACAGGTGCGGTCTGCTCCTTACGCAGCGTGGGGCTGGAAAATATCGAGTCGAGGTGGACCCGGAAGTTCCCTGCGGCATCACTCACGAACTAAAGCTCAAACTCTAACCCGGTGTACCCGACATCGACCAGGGGTAAAGTTCAGGCGGCCCGAACGGCTGACCGAAAGGAGCGCTCCGGGCGATGAAGCTGCTGTAACTCGAACGCGTTTGCCGATCCTACTCTCCCAGAGGAGAGCGTGTGAGACCTCACGGCAGAACTGCACGTCAAGCTCTTCCCTCAGCCCATGCACACGTCCACACAGCCCAACCGCGACAGCTGATTGCCGTACGCCATGTGCTAAACACGCGGCGTATGCACCGTGAACGCATCTGCGTCCAAAACGGGAGCGTCCCAGGAGCGACATATGATCCATTATCGGCTAAAAAGTGGGACGAGTAGAAGTTGATGAGAGAACTCGCCTCTCGGTGCTTTTGGCTGTTTGCGCAGGTCAGACGGTTGTAGCGAGACCTCGCGCCGATTGACGTGAACGAGCCCCTGCGCGCGATGCTCCGGCACAGCGACGTAATCTCTCATTAAATGAGAGTTTTTTGCGTACAGTTTGATGGGTGAGTATCCAACC
>Ga0308160_10000620_pt1 | contig 63633 bp, 65 predicted proteins | sample PhyFR1_FD_201036 | JGI IMG/M metagenome (GOLD analysis project Ga0308160, IMG submission 201036) | Phyllosphere microbial communities from UC Gill Tract Community Farm, Albany, California, United States - DLSLF.R1 | ecosystem: Host-associated > Plants > Phyllosphere > Unclassified | place: USA... | reverse complement strand
AGGGCAACAGCCGCTCCGAGTTCGTCGTGTTCCCGAATTCGGGCCACGCCTTCCATGCCGATTACCGCCCGAGCTACAACGAAGCCGATGCCAAGGATGGCTGGAAGCGCGCGCTGAACTGGTTCGCGAAGCACGGCGTGGCCTGAGTTCGGGCGTCGATAAGGCGCGTAGCGGGCTGTACGGGTACAATGTCCGGTTTGCTACGCGCAGCACGTCCAGAACAAGAGGCTTCAAATCGACCCGATTCTCATCTCCATCCTGACGGCGACGGCCTTTGCCGGCGTCGTCAGCATTTCCGCCGCGGCCCTGTTCTCGTTCACGCTGCTCTCCAAGATGGTGGAGCGGCTGGTGAGCCTGTCGGTCGGCATCATGCTGTCGACCTCGCTGCTGCATGCCTTGCCGGAAGCCTTCGATTCGGGCGCCAGCCCGCAGAAGCTGTTCGCGACCCTGCTGGCGGGCTTGCTCACCTTTTTCATGCTGGAAAAGCTGGCGCTGCTGCGCCACTCGCACCACCACGAGGGCGACGGCCACCACCACGCCCACGGGCACGACGCCAAGGAAGCCGGCAAGTCGGGCTGGATGATCCTGATCGGCGACGGCATGCACAACTTCACCGACGGCATCCTGATCGCCGCGGCCTTCCTCGCCAACCCGGAGCTGGGCATCGTCACCGCGCTGGCGATCGTCGCGCACGAGATCCCGACCGAGATCGGCGACTTCATCGTGCTGCTCAATGCCGGCTTCTCGCGCATGCGCGCCTACATCTTCAATTTGCTGTGCAGCCTGCTCGCCGTGGCCGGCGGCCTGCTCGGCTACTTCACGCTCGACCGCGCCAGCGGGCTGATTCCCTACGTGCTGGTGTTCGCGTCGTCGGGCTTCATCTACATTGCCGTGAGCGACCTGATGCCGCAGATGCAGCGCCGCGCCACCGTCAAGGAATCGGTGCCGCAGGTGCTGTTGATCGGGCTTGGGGTTATCATCGTCCTGTTCCTGACCGGGCGCTGATGGGGTGATGGCGGCCCCGGCTTTGCCAGCCAGAGGGGGCCGTCATGCAATGCTATCGCTGGATTCCCGAGACCGGTTCCGGTCTCGAACACCTGGTGCTGGGCCAGGCCAATGAAGGGATGGTCGCGCAGGGCGTGGTGATCGGCGGGCGCAACGGAAATGAGTTCGGCGCCAGCTACCGCATCGCCTGCGACGCCGCCTGGCGCGTGCGGCATGCCATCGTCGACGTGGCCGGCGGCGGGCATCTCGAATTGTTTGCCGATGGCGACGGGCAGTGGCGCGATGGCGGCGGCGCGGTCATCGATGCGCTGGCCGGCTGCATCGACATCGACCTGACGGCCAGTTGCTTCACCAATACGCTGCCGATCCGGCGCCTGGGCGATTCGCTCGGCGAGCGGCAAGTGGTCGATGTGGCCTGGGTGTGGATTCCGGAATTGAAAGTGGAAAAGGCGCAGCAGGCCTATACGCGGCTGGGCATGAATGGCTACCGTTTCGAGGGCCTGGGCAGCGGTTTTCGGGCCGATCTACAAGTGGATGACGATGGCCTGGTTATCCGTTATCCGGGGTTGTTTCGTAGGGTGGGTTCTTGAACCCACGCGGTCGTACCTTCGCATACCAGGCCGCTTCGCGAAGCGATTCGACATGTTGTTGTCGTACCGCGTGGGCACAAGTGGCCACCCTACAAGAGCGGCATTACGAGTGTTGCGCGCCGGTAGCCACCGGCCGGGATGGATCGGCACTCCACTCGCTCCACGAGCCCGGATAAAGGGCCGCCCCGCGCAAGCCGGCCACTTCCAGCGCCAGCAAATTGTGGCATGCCGTCACCCCCGAGCCGCACTGCATGATGGCATCGGCCGGCGCGCCGATCAGCGCGCCGAACTCCTCGCGCAGCTGTTCGGCCGCCTTGAAGCGCCCATCCCCCTGCAGGTTGTCCTTGAAGAAGCGGTTCCTGGCCCCCGGGATATGCCCGCCGACCGGGTCGATCGTCTCGTTCTCGCCGCGGAAGCGGTCCGCCGCGCGCGCATCCACCACCGTGCGTTGCGCGCTCTCGATATTCTCCAGCACCTCGGCCACGGTCACGGTCGGCACGAAGGGCGCACCCACCTCGACCGAGCCGCGCGTCTTTGCCACCGCCTCGGTGGTCACAGGCTGGCCCAGCGCCTGCCAGGCCGGCAGCCCGCCGTCGAGCACCGCCGCAGCCTCGTGTCCGAGCCAGCGCAGCAGCCACCACAGGCGCGCCGCATACATGCCGCCATGCGCGTCGTAGGCCACGACCTGGGTGCCGGCGTTCACGCCCCAGGAACGCAGCGTCTCGGCCAGCGCTTCCTTCTCCGGCAGCGGATGCCGCCCGCGAAACACGCCATCCTCGCCACGCTTCGGCCCCGACAGCTCCGTCTCCATGTCCGCGAACACAGCGCCCGGCAGATGACCGCCAGCATAAGCAGCGTGTCCGAACGTCAGGTCAAGCAGGTCATGCCGGCAATCGACGACGACCCAATCGGGGTCGTCGATGTGCGCGGCCAGGTCGGCGGCGGAGATCAGGGTCGTGTACATGGCGGTCCTCACAGTTCGCTGGCAATCGGATCGGTCTTTTCGAGCACAGCGCCGCGCGCCGTACTGCGCGTATTGTAGAACGTCGCCGCGATGCCGGACGCCAGGATCACGCCGATACCGAGCCACACGTGCCAGTCGAAGCGGTCGCCCCAGAGCAGCAAGCCCCACATACTGGAAAACACGATGCCGGTGTACTGCAAATTCGCCACCACCAGCACCTTGCCGACGCGGTAGGCGCGGGTCATGGCCATCTGCGCCATCAGGGCCGCGCCGCCGATGGCCAGCAGCAGCAGGCCGCCGTACAGGGTATGACTATGGAAGGGCGCAAAACCGCCGGCGCCATCGCCGCTCACCACGCCAACGAAACCGGCCGCCGCCGTGGTCGCGGAAAAATAAAACACCACGCGGTACTCCGGCTCGCCCATCTGGCCGAGTTTGCGCACCTGCATGTAGGCCATCGCCGAGATCACCGACGAGCACAGGCCCGCCAGGCCGGCGAACCACTGGTTGGCTTCGACAGCCGGCTGCAGCACCAGGGTCACGCCGAAGAAGCTGGCGCCCACGGCCAATACCAGCGGCCACTCGGCATGCTTGGTCTTGGTCCACCAGCCCATCAGGAACATCCAGGCCGCGATCCAGATCGGCGCCATGTAGTTCAAGGTCATGGCGGTGGCCAGCGGCAGTTTCGAGATGGCGAAGAACCACAGCCAGAGTGAGGTGACGCCGACCGCGCTGCGCCACAGGTGGGCTTTCGGGAAGGGCGTGCGGAAGCTGCCGCCGCGCTGGCGCACGATCATGAAGAGGATCACGGCGCCGATCAGGCCGCGGTAGAAGAGGAGTTCGGAGGTGGTGTAGAACTCGGAAGCCAGCTTCACGCCCGCGCCCATGGCGGCAAACGCAAAGCTGGCGAACAGCATCCAGAGTGAAGGCATTACATTCCTGGGTGGTTACTACATTAAAGCTGAGGCCGTGTCTGAATGGCAGACCTGACCCCCGCTTTTACAGATCGATCTTGCTGCGGTACCACTCGTGGAAGTGCTGCATGCCGTCTTCCATCGGCGATTGATACGGGCCGACTTCGTTGACGCCGCGCTCCATCAGGATCTTGCGGCCGGCATCCATGCGCTGGGCGATCTCGTCGTCCTCGATGCAGGTTTCCATGTAGGCGGCGCGTTCGGCTTCCACCAGCTCGCGCTCGAACAGGGCGATCTCTTCCGGGTAGTAGAACTCGACCACGTTGCGCGTCTTCGTGGGGCTCAGCGGCCACAGGGTCGACACCACCAGCACGTTCGGATACCACTCGACCATGATGTTCGGGTACAGCGTGAGCCAGATCGCGCCTTGTTTCGGCTCCTTGCCGCCGTTGAACTTCAACACGGCTTCCTGCCACTTCTTGTAGGTCGGCGAGCCGGCCTGTTGCAGGCCGCGGTTCACGCCCACGGTCTGCACGCTGAAGTCGCGCCCGAATTCCCACTTCAAATCGTCGCAGGACACGAAATTGCCCAGGCCCGGATGGAAGGGCTCGACGTGGTAATCCTCCAGGTAGACTTCGATGAAAGTCTTCCAGTTGTAGTCGACGTCGTGGATCTCGACGTGGTCGAACAGATAGCCCGAGAAATCGAGGTCCTTCGAGACCGACATTTCCTTGAGCTTGTCCATCACGTCGTAGCCGTTCTGCTCGAACAGCAGGCCGTTCCAGCTTTGCAGCGTGGTCTTCGACAAGTTCAGGCAAGGCGTTTCCGCGAAATGCGGCGCGCCGATCAATTCGCCCTTGAGGTCGTAGGTCCAGCGGTGCAGCGGGCAAACGATGTTGTTGGCGTTGCCGCGGCCATTGAACATCAGCGCCTGGCGATGGCGGCAGACGTTGGACAGCACCTCGATGCCGTTGGCGTTCCGCACCAGCATGCGGCCTTCGTTTTCCGATGCCAGGGTGGCGAAGTCGCCAACCTCCGGCACCATTAATTCGTGGCCGACATAACGCGGCCCCTGCTTGAACAGGTGCTGGATCTCGCGCTGCAGCAGCGCATCGTCAAAGTAAACATTTACCGGAAGCTGAGCGCATGAGCGCGCCAGCTTGGCGTGGGTAGCCAGATCGGACATCCCAACCCCCCTTATTCGAGACCTAAAGAAGAGAAAGAATCCAAAGACCAGTATTTAATATGAGGAAATACGGTATTTCGGACAGAACCGGCGATTATACCGTGGAACGAGCTCTACAGTCTCGGACCGGCACGCGGTTGTGGTGCGCAGGGGCACAGAAATTGCCCGATAGGCAAGGTATTCATGCTATTCAAGGTGCGTAAGCTAAAATGTGACCGTTCTGGTAACAGACCGGGCGCTTGCGTGAACACCTCAAGGGTGAGGATTGTTCTAAAATACGCGATTAGGCTTCCCCATGGCGCACCCCTTGCGTTGTTCCGGGATACCCGCCCAACATAACAAGTAACTATGGCAAATAATTCAAACGTGGGAGCACCGGAGTCTTTCGAGGCGGCGATGGCTGAACTGGCCCAGCTCGTCTCTCAGATGGAAGCAGGGCAATTGCCGCTGGAAGCCTCGGTGGCCGCCTATGCGCGCGGTTCCGAACTGGTGAAGTACTGCGCCGCCCAGCTCGACAAGGTGGAATCCCAGGTCAAGGTGCTGGAAGGCGACATGCTGAAACCCTTCAGCGCCGACGGCGAGGGCGCGCAATGAACACCGCAGCATCGGGCACGCTCCCGTTCTCCGGCTGGATGGGCGGCGTCCAGGCCGAGGTCGAAGACGCCCTGTCGGCCTTCCTGCCGGCGGCCGATGCCCAGCCGACCAAGCTGCACGAAGCCATGCGCTACACGGCGCTGGGCGGCGGCAAGCGCGTGCGTCCGCTGCTGGTGTATGCCAGCGGCGCGCTGTTCGGCGCCGATGCCGCCTCGCTGGCGCGCGCCGCCTGCGCGTTGGAGATGATCCACGTGTATTCGCTGGTGCACGACGACATGCCCTGCATGGACGACGACGCCCTGCGCCGCGGCAAGCCGACCGTGCATGTGGCCTATGACGAAGCGACCGCGCTGCTGGTTGGCGACACGCTGCAGGCGCGCGCCTTCGAGGTATTGGCCGGTGACGACGCGCTACCGCCAGGCCGCCTGGTCGGGATGCTGCGCCTGCTGGCCGAAGCGGCGGGCTCCGCCGGCATGTGCGGCGGCCAGGCCATCGACTTGGACAGCGTCGGCTTGGCCCTGCGCCTGGAGCAGCTCGAACGCATGCACCAGCTGAAAACCGGCGCCTTGCTGCGCGCCTCGGTGCTGCTCGGCGCGCTGTGCGGCAAGGACTTGTCGGCCACCGAACTCGAGGCCCTGAAGGCCTACTCGAAGGCGGTGGGCCTGGCCTTCCAGGTCGTCGACGACGTGCTCGATGCGACGGCCGATTCGGCCACGCTCGGCAAGACCGCCGGCAAGGATGCGGCCGACAACAAGCCGACCTATGTGTCGATCCTCGGACTGGAGCCCTCGAAGGCGCTGGCCGAACAATTGCGGCGTGAGGCGCACGATGCGCTGGCGCCATTCGGAGAACAAGCACTGCGGCTGCGCGAACTCGCGGACCTGATCGTGCAGCGGAAGGCCTAAATGAACCTGTTAGACACCATCAACGACCCGTCGGACCTGCGCAAGCTCCCGCGCACGCAACTGACCCCGCTCGCGGGCGAGCTGCGCCAATACCTGCTCGACTCGGTCTCCAAGACCGGCGGCCATTTGTCGTCGAACCTCGGCACCGTCGAGCTGACGATCGCGCTGCACTACGTGTTCGAGACGCCGCACGACCGCATCGTGTGGGACGTGGGCCACCAGACCTATTCGCACAAGATCCTCACCGGCCGCCGCGAGCGCATGCCGAGCCTGCGCCAGTTGAACGGACTGTCGGGCTTCCCGAAGCGTGACGAAAGCGAGTACGACACCTTCGGCACCGCCCACTCGTCGACCTCGATCTCGGCCGCGCTGGGCATGGCCGCCGCCGCCAAATTGAAGGGCGAGCACCGCCACGCCATCGCCGTGATCGGCGACGGCTCCATGACCGCGGGCATGGCCTTCGAGGCCCTGAACAATGCCGGCGTCGAGGAAGACTGCAATCTGCTGGTGGTCTTGAACGACAACGACATGTCGATCTCGCCGCCGGTGGGCGCGCTGAACCGCTACCTGGCGCGCCTGATGAGCGGCCAGTTCTACGCCGCCGCCAAGTCGGTCGGCAAGACCGTGCTGCCAGGCCCGCTGCGCGAACTGGCCAGCCGCCTGGAAGAACACGCGAAGGGCATGGTGGTTCCGGCCACGATGTTCGAGGAATTCGGTTTCAACTACATCGGCCCGATCGACGGGCACGACCTGGACTCCTTGATCCCGACCCTGGAAAACATCAAGAAGCTCAAGGGCCCGCAGTTCCTGCACGTGGTGACCAAGAAGGGGCAAGGCTACAAGCTGGCCGAAGCGGAACCGATCCTGTACCACGGCACCGGCAAGTTCAACCCGACCGAGGGCATCAAGCCGGCCACTGCGCCGGCCAAGATCACCTACACGGAAGTCTTCGGCAACTGGCTGTGCGACATGGCCGCGAGCGACTCGCGCCTGGTCGGCATCACGCCGGCGATGCGCGAAGGCTCGGGCATGGTGCGCTTCCATGCGCAGTACCCGGAGCGCTATTTCGACGTCGGCATCGCCGAGCAGCACTCGGTGACCTTCGGCGCCGGTCTCGCCACCGAAGGCATGAAGCCGGTGGTCGCGATCTACTCGACCTTCCTGCAGCGCGCCTACGACCAGCTGATCCACGACGTGGCGCTGCAAAACCTGGACGTGACCTTTGCGCTCGATCGCGCCGGCCTGGTGGGTGCGGATGGGGCGACCCACGCCGGTAACTACGACCTGGCCTACCTGCGCTGCATCCCGAACATGGTCGTCATGGCGGCGTCGAACGAGAACGAGTGCCGGCAGATGCTGACCACCGCTTACCACTATCCGGGTCCGGCGGCGGTGCGTTATCCGCGCGGCGCCGGCATCGGTGCGGCGATCCAGGAAGAGCTGACCTCGATCGAGATGGGCAAGGGCGAAGTCCAGCGCCAGGGCAAGGGCGTGGCCATCCTGGCGTTTGGCTCGATGGTGACGCCGAGCCTGGGCGCGGCCGGCGAACTCGATGCCACGGTGGCCAACATGCGCTTCGTGAAGCCGCTCGACGTCGAGCTGGTCAAGCAACTGGCGGCCGAGCACGACTACCTGGTGACGGTGGAAGAGGGCGCGGTGATGGGCGGCGCCGGTGCGGCTGTGGCGGAAGCGATGGCCGCAAGCGGCATCGTCAAGCCGCTGCTGATCCTGGGCTTGCCCGATAAATTCATCGACCAGGGCGACCCGGCGGCGCTGCTGGCGTCGGTGGGGCTGGATGCCAAGGGCATCACGGCCTCGATCCGCGCGCGCTTCGGGATCGCGGGCGAGCCGCGTCTTGTGGCGGTGAAGACCTGAGCGGTTTTAAGCTCGGTGAAGAAGCGGCGCCTCGGGCGCCGTTTTTTTTGTCATGTGCGGTGCGCATCGGTACCGGTGGGTACGAGTACCCACCCTACGTGCACAATCCGTCGCAAGGAGTCACGTAGGGTGGGCACTCGTGCCCACCATGGCATGCCGAAAATGACCATACACCGCCCACCTCTCAACTCTACTAGTTAGCCACGCCCCTGAACCCCTGTAACGTTGCCGCAAAACCAACAAGGAACACCGCCGTTTCCTGCATCACCAGGAAGCCGGCAGCCGTACCAGACGGCGGCCGCCGCGCCATCACATCGTCTTGATCGCCAAGGGAGATTCGACATTGAAAAAGCAGATCGGCCTGTTCCTCTTTGCACTCGGCCTGAGTGCATCCTACGCCTACGCTGACGACGCCTGGACCACGTGCTTCCTGGATTGCCAGGCCAAGTACGACGATTGCCTCGCACGCGGCAACTTCACCCTCAACTATTGCGGCCACCGCATGAGCATCTGCGCGGCCATGTGCGATGGCTGGGACGGTACCGGCGACATCCCCTGACCGCTTTCCGCATGCACTGGAAAGCCGGCGGCCGTACCGGACGGCGGCCGCCGCGCGCAGCACCTCGTCTCGATCGCCAAGGGAGAAATACATTGAAAAAACGATTCGGCCTGTTCCTGTTCGCACTCGGCCTGAGTGCTTCCTACGCCTATGCCTCTGACGACACGGCGTGCATCATGGATTGCCATGCCAAGTACGTCGACTGCATGTCGCGCGGCTACTTCACCCCCAACTACTGCCAGAGTCGCATGAGCGTGTGCTCGGCGATGTGCGACGGCTGGGGCGGCACCGGCCCGATTCCTTGATCCCTCGCTAGCGCGCGCGGGTGCACAGGTAGACCGCACCCGCCGTCGCCAGGAAGCCGGCCAGGGCCATCGCCGTCAGGGTCTCGCCCAGCAGGACAAACGCCATCAGCGCCGTCACCCCCGGAATCAGGTAGAACAGGCTGGCCACCTTGCTCGCTTCTCCCTTGCGCATCATGAGGAACAGCAGGCTGGTCGCGCCGATCGAGTTCACGACCGCCAGCCAGCCGGACGCGAACACCATCTGCGGCGTCCAGCGCACGTCGAAGCCTTCCAGGTACAGCGACAGCGGCAGCGCCACCAGCGTGGCCACCGCCAGCTGCACGAAACCGCCGCTGCGCAAGTCCATCCCGGCGCAGAACTTCTTCTGGTACAGCGTGCCGAGCGTGATGCCGGCCAGGGCCACCACGGCGGCAACATAGGCGCCGGGGTCCGCACTGCCGGTCCCGAGCTTGTGCCACACCACCAGCACCACGCCGGCCACGCCGCCCGCCATGCCCAGCCACTGCTTCGCGCCCAGGCGCTCGCCGAACATGAGCGCCGCGCCAAGCGCCGTCAGCACCGGCATGGTGCCGACGATCAGCGCCGACTCGCCCGCCGACACGCCCAGCTTCAGCGCCGTGTACAGGCCCGAGAACTGCAGCGCCTGGATCAGCAGGCCCACCACGACCAGGTGACCTAACTGCCGGCGGCTGGCCGGCCAGGGCGCGCGCGCCGCCAGCGCCACGGCCAGCAGCACCAGCGACGCCAGGCCGAAGCGGATCGCCAGCAGCGTGAACGGCCCGGCATAAGGCACGGCCAGCTTGCCCACCACATAGCCCGAACTCCACATCGCGATGAAGAGCAGGGGCAGGGCAAAGCCCGTGAGGCGGACGAGCGTGGCAGCGGCGGGAAGGGCAAGCCTGGACGTGGTCATCGGTGTTCTCCGGTGGTTGATCATGCCAGCTTAGGCCGGATACTGCTGCGATACAATCCATTTGCTGGGCAACCGATTGTTTCCAAGGGCGATACGATGAGCGAGATGCAGCCACGCGACTTTTCCGACGTCTGGACCTTTGTCCGGGTGGTCGATGCCGGTTCCTTTTCCGAAGCCGCGCGCCAGCTGGGCACGACCAAGGCGAATGTCAGCAAGCAGGTGGCCAACCTGGAAAAGAACCTGCGCGCCAGGCTGCTGAACCGCTCGACACGCAAGCTGGGCCTCACCGAGGCCGGCAGCGCCATCTACCAGCACGCCCTGCGCATGCTGGAAGAAGCGCGCGCGCTGGAAGCCACCGCCGCCGGCTTGCAAACAGGGCCAGGCGGCACGCTGCGCGTGAGCGCCTCGATGGCCTTCGGCACCACCTGCCTGGCCGGCCTGCTGCCCGCCTTCATGGAGCGCTATCCGGACATCCGCGTCGTGTTGAGTCTCACCGACCGCTACGTCGACCTGGTCGAGGAAAACATCGACCTCGCCCTGCGCCTGGCCACGCGTATCGACATGCTGAGCGCCGTGGCGCGGCCGATCGCCGGCATCCGCTATGTGCTGGCCGCCACGCCGGCCTACCTGGCGCAGCACGGCACGCCCGCAAGCATCGAGGATTTGCAGAAGCACCGCTGCCTCAGCTTCGGCGCCGGGGGCGCGCCGGTCACCTGGCAGTTCGACGGCGCCGCCGGCACGGCCAGCGTGCAGGTGGAGAGCGCGCTGTCCGCCAACAGCAGCGTGGCCCTGCACCTGGCGATGCTGCGCGGCGGCGGCATCGCGCTGCTGCCGACCTATGTGGTGGGCGAGGACTTGCGCAGCGGCGCGGCCGTGCAGGTGCTGCCCGCGTGGACGCCGCAGGGGCACACGGGCGACCGCCTGTACGCCGTCTATCTCGAGAACCGCTTCCTGCCGCCGAAGGTGAGGGTGTTCATCGATTATCTACTGGACACGCTTGGCGATTGATACACTAGCGCTCCGCATGTGCTCAAGCATATCGTGACCTGGCGCGACCGGATGCCACACCCTGACCGCGTCTCCGCGCTATCCAGGCCTGCCAGCCCGCAGGTCTTTTTTTTGGGAAGATTGATGAAGCAAACGTTTGCCCGCCTGACCCTGGCCCCGACCCTGGCCCTGTCCACCGCCGGCTTCGGCATCGCCGCCCACGCCGCCGACCCCTACACGCCGCAGGAATACGTGCAGTTCCAGCACGCCGACTGGACCAAGAACGCCACCATCTACCAGGTCAACACGCGCCAGTTCACGCCGGAAGGGACCTTCAAGGCGGCCACCGCCCAGCTGCCGCGGCTGAAGGAACTCGGCGTCGACATCCTGTGGCTGATGCCGATCCATCCGATCGGGGAGCTCAAGCGCAAGGGCAAGCTCGGCAGCCCCTACGCGGTGCGCGACTACCGCGCCGTCAATCCCGAATTCGGCACGCTGCAGGACTTCCGCGCCTTTGTCGACGGCGCGCACAAGCTGGGCATGCGCGTCATCATCGACTGGGTCGGCAACCACACCTCCTGGGACAACGTGCTGCGCACCAGCCACCCGGACTGGTACGCGAACGACAGCACGGGCAAGCCGCGCCCGACGCCCTGGTTCGACTGGGACGACATCATCGACCTCGATTACAGCAAGCCGGCCCTGCGCCGCTACATGACGGAGTCGATGCTGTACTGGGTGCGCGAGACCGGCATCGACGGCTACCGCGTGGATGCGGCCGGCCTGGTGCCGCAGGACTTCTGGGACAACGCCAGCCGCGCGCTGCGCGCCGTGAAGCCGGTGTTCATGCTGGCCGAATGGGAGAGCCGCGACATGCACCGCGTGGCCTTCGACGCCAGCTATGCCTGGACCTGGTGGGACGCGCTGCACGACATCGCCAAGGGCAAGCGCGACGCCACCGGCCTGTACACCTATTACGCCTGGGGCCAGAAGTTCTATCCGCGCCAGGCCTACCGCCTGCTGTACACGACCAACCACGACAAGAACACCTGGGACGGCACCGAGTTCGACATCTTCGGCCCGGCGGTGGATGCGGCCATCGTGTTCTCCTTCGTCAGCGAAGGCATGCCGATGATTTACAACGGCCAGGAAGCCGGCAACCGCAAGCGCCTCGAATTCTTCGAGCGCGATCCGATCGAGTGGAAGCCCTCACCCTACGCGGACCTGTACCGCAAGCTGATCGCGCTGAAGAAATCGAATACGGCGCTGTGGAACGGCGAGTTCGGCGCCCAGATGGTGCAGGTGCCGAACCCGGTGCCGAAGCAGGTCTTCAGCTTTGTGCGCGCGAATGCCAAGGACAAGGTGTTCGTGGTGCTGAACCTGTCCGAGAAGCCGGTGAAGGCCAGCTTCACGGGCAACCTGCAGCACGGCAGCTACCGCGACTTCGCCACCGGCGAAACGGTGCGCGTGGATGCGGCGACGGGTTTCGACATGGCGCCGTGGAGCTACAAGGTGCTGGTCAAGTAAGCGGGCGGCCGGGCAGGGTGGCTGTGCCGTCCTGCCGTGCTACTGAACCGGGCTCCATCGCGGCCTTTGATAAAATTTTATTCATTTTATCGGAGTCATGACATGGAGCCCGCTGTGAAAAATGTAGATGTGAAAGTCACCGTCGACGTACGCGTCGACCCCGTCGGCGTCGCCGTGTTCTTTACCTCGCTCGCCGCGGCCTGGTTCTTCTTCAAGAACAACGGCAAGCGCTTGCCGTAGGCAGCGTCCAGGACAGCGCCGCTTCACCTGTCCTGGGTTTCCTCTTCCAGCCGCGCCAGGTAACTGCGCAGCAGCCCGGCCCGGCGCGGGCGAAAGCTCGCCCCGGCCGGCGCCACCGAACCCATTCGCTCCACGCGAAACATCCGGAAATCCTCGCGCAGGCAGCAATGCGCCAGCAGCACCAGCATGCGGTCCACGTAGACCAGCGCCAGCGGCCACACCGTGCGACTGGTGACGGCGCCATCCCGGTCCACATACCCGATTTCCAGCGCTTCCTCGCGCCAGCAGGCCTGGCGGATCGCCTCCATGTCGATTGCAGATGCCGGCGCCGGGTCTGCAGCATCGCCGAACCGGTGCACGCGCGACACCGCATGCAGCACGTGCTGCTGTCCCGCCGAAGGCAGGGTCGCCGCCACCTTGGCCAACACCGCGTCCGCCGCCGCGGCCAGCGCCGGGTCGCCCATCTGGCGCACCTGCGCCAGCCCCAGGCTCAGGGCTTCGATCTCGATGCGGGTAAAGGTGCGCGGGCGCAGGCTGCCGTCGTCGACCAGGGTGTAGCCGAAGCCGCGCTCGCCGCCGATGTCGGCGCCGCCCGCGCGCAGGGTGGCGATGTCGCGGTACACCGAGCGCGCCGAGACGCCGGTCTCGCGCGCCAGGGCGTCGCCGGTTACCGGGGCGGGCAGGGTGCGCAGGGCTTGCAGCAGGCGGAACAGGCGCTCGGGTCGGGACATTGCTACTGACAGGAAGTGGCAGGAGGGCTGGCTATAGTAACACCCATCGCAAGCCACTTCGCAACCTCGACCAAGGAGTCCCGCATGTCCATTCGTACCGTCACCCACCTGAATTTCCAGGGCAATGCCCGCGCCGCGCTGGCCTTCTACCATGGCGTATTCAAGGGCGAGCAAACCCTCGTCACATACTCCCAGATGGGCCGCGCCGCCGATGCGTCCGACCCCGGACACATCCTCTGGGGCCAGGTCAGCGGCGAAGATGGCCTCGCCCTGATGGCCTACGACGTGCAGGCCGGCATGGACTGGCATCCCGGCGCCAACGCCTTCTTCGTCTCGCTGCGCGGCGACGATGCCGCCACGGTGCGCGGCCTCTGGAATGCACTGGCCGACGGCGCCACCATCCTGTCGGCGCTGGCGCCCAGCCCCTGGTCGCCGCTCTACGGCATGCTGCGCGACCGCTTCGGCATCACCTGGGTGGTGGATGTGTCGCTGCCTTATACGGCGCCGTAAGCCAGGCAGGAATGGCCGTGCGCTGCATCGTCAGCGCAGGCTGCCTTCCTCCACCATCGTCTCCGTCGCCACTTCCGCCACCTGCCGGTCGTCCTCGGTCAGGCGCACCGTCTTCCAGCTGCCGCGCGCGAACCAGGCCACCGACACCAGCGCCACCGCCACGTTCGTCACCGGGAACGACCACCACAAGCCGTCCGCCCCGAGCGTGGTGTGCTTGGCCAGCACGTAGGCCAGCGGGAACTGGATCATCCACTGCGAGACCATGGCGATGATCATCGCACTGAGCATGTTGCCCGAGGCGCGGAAGGCCGACACGATGCACAGCTGGATGCCGATGCCGCCCCAGGCCAGGCACATGATGCGGATGAAGTGGGCGCCGCCTTCAATCACCGCCGGGTCGTCCGGAATGAAGAAGCGCACCAGCCAGGGCGCGCACAGCCAGGCGATGCCGCCCAGTACTGTCAGCACGGCGAAGCTGGCCACCGTGCCGAGCCAGGTGATGCGCTCGGCGCGCGCCGTGTTGCCGGCGCCGATGTTCTGGCCGACCAGCGTGGCCACCGCCATCGCGATGCCCATCACGGGAATCGTGATCACCTGCAGGATGTTCGAGCCGACGCCGTAGGTGGCGATCGCCAGCGTGCCGAAGCTGGCGACCAGGAAGGACATCACCATCAGCCCGAGCGCGCGCGTCGACAGCTCCACCGACCCCGGCAGGCCGAGGAAGAAGGCGCGCTTCAGGTAGACGGGATCGGGCTTGAAGCCGCGCCAGGACAGGGCGATGCCGTGGCGGCCGCGCAGGAACACCAGCATGCCCAGGCCGGCGGCCAGCGCTTGCGTGATCAGGGTGGCGTAGGCCGCGCCCATCACGCCCTGGCCGGGAATCGGGCCCCAGCCGAAGATAAAGAGGGGATCGAGCACGAAGTTCAGCGCCACCGTGCCGGCCACGATCATCAAGGGAATGCGGGTCTGGCCGACGCCGCGCATCAGCGACTGGAACATCGCATACATGAAGACGAACAGGATGCCGACGAACGACACGCGCAGGAAACCGAGCGCGCCGCGATACACTTCCGGCGCCACGCCCAGCAATTGCAGCAGCGCGGGCGCCAGCAGGAAGCCGATCGCACCGAAGACGACCGAGGTGATCACCACCATCAGCATGGTCTGGCCGGCGACGTGGTTGACCATGTCCTGGCGGCCCGCGCCGACGTATTGCGCGGCCATCGTGGCGCCGGCCATGGCCAGGCCCGAACCGAGCGCGATCACCAGGAAGGTGACTGGGAAGCTGACCGAAATCGCCGCCACCGCCGCCGCGCCCAGGCGCCCGACCCAGAAGGCGTCGGTCAGCTGGTAGCCCGTTTGCAGCAGGTTGGCCAGCATGATGGGAATGGCCAGCGTCACGAGCGCGCGCGGGATCGAGCCTTCGAGGAAGAGGGTCTTGCGGTCGGGTTTCATGACATCATGCTAAGCCATCGCGGCGAAGCATGATGTACGGTAGCGCCCTCAGCCCTGGCGACCCGGTTCCGGCAAATGGATCGAGCGCGCCAGCAAGTGCCCCGCCAGCCAGCCGCCGACCAGGCCGCCGATATGCGCCGCGTTGTCGGTGTGCGGATAGATGAAGCCCATCCACAGGCTGAACAGCAGGAAGGGAATCATCGAGCTGCGCAGGTCTTGCACCACCGTGGGCGGCACGCCGCTGTCCTTGCGGCCCAGGAAGGCGAGCAGGCCGCCGATGATGCCGAAGATCGCGCCCGAGGCGCCGACGCTGTTCACATGCGGGTTCCACAGCACGCTGGCCAGGCTGCCCGACAGGCCCGCCAGCACATACAGGGCCGCGAAGCGCGCGCTGCCGAAGATGCGCTCGGTGACTTGGCCGACCTGCCACAGGGCGAGCATGTTGAAGCCGATGTGCCAGATGCTCCCGTGCAGGAACATCGAGGTGAACAGGCGCCACCATTCGCCCTTCAGGGTCAGGCGGCCGTAGTTCGAGCCCCATTCCACCAGCTGCTGCGCCTGCAGCAGGGCGGACGCATCCGGGTTCAGCGCGAACAGCTGGCGCAGCGGCCCTTCGAGGAAGGTCTGGTAGCGCTGGCGGGCCAGCCACATCAGCGCGAAGATGCCGATGTTCGCCACCAGCAGCCCCCAGATCACCGGCGTCGACGGCGTCCAGTAGTCGATGCGGTCATGGAAGACCTCCTGCTCGGCATGGGCCTCGGCAAAGGCCGCGGTCTGGCGCGCCGGCAGCAGGGCGACGATGCGGTCGGCGGTGGCGGCATCGGCCACGCTGAAGCCAACCCGCAGGTCCTGCTTCACGCCGAGCACCGTGAACATGACGTCGCTGCCGCTGGCGTAGACGTTGACGATGTCGACCATGCGCAGGCGCTGCTCTTCGCGGCGCGGCATGCGGAAGGACTGGTGCCGGCTGCCGCGCAGGACCACGGCGTCGCCGCCGATCTCGATCGTGCCCTTGCCGCGGTACTGGAAAGGATTGCTCGGCCAGTTCGAACCGGCCATGTAGAAACGTAGCTTGAAAACCTGGACGCCCGCCATGCAATGACCCTTGAATCAGCCGCGCTTGCGCTCGTGGTTCCACAGCACGTCGCTGCCGCCGGCAAAGCGGTTCAGCACGCGCGCCAGCACGAACATCAAATCCGACAGGCGGTTCACGTATTGACGCGGCTGCGGGTTGATGGTGTCTTGCTTCGACAGGGCGACGATGGCGCGCTCGGCGCGGCGGCACACGGTGCGGCACACGTGCGCGGTGGAGGCGGCGCGCGAGCCGGCCGGCAGGATGAACTCCTTCAGGATCGGCAGGTCGGCATTGTATTTTTCCAGCAGGCCGTCGAGGCGCGCCACGTGCTCGTCCTTGATCATCTGGTAGCCGGGGATGCACAGCTCGCCGCCCAGGTCGAACAAATCGTGCTGGATCGAGACCAGTTCCTCGCGCAGCTCGGCCGGCATGTCTTCGCACAGCAGCAGGCCGACGAAGGAATTGAGTTCGTCGACTTCGCCCAGCGCGTGGATGCGCGCGCTGTCCTTGCCGGTACGGCTGCCGTCGCCGAGGCCGGTGCTGCCGTCGTCGCCGGTGCGTGTGGCGATTTTAGAAAGTCGATTACCCATGATGATGCCCAGCCCATAAAAAAAGATAGCCCGAGCATACGACAAAACGATGTGATTGTGCTTACAATCCTCAGCATGTCCGCCTCCCTCCAAGCTCCTCCCGAACGCCGCCAGCAGGTCGCCGCAGCCCTGCGCGCCAGGCTGCCGGAACGCGCGGTCCTGCACGACCCCGAGGACACCCGCCCCTACGAATGCGACGGCCTGGCCGCCTACCGCCAGCTGCCGATGGTCGTCACGCTGCCGGCCAACGAAGCCGAGGTGCTGGCCATCCTCGCGGTCTGCCGTGAATTGAACGTGCCGATCGTGCCGCGCGGCGCCGGCACCGGGCTGTCGGGCGGGGCGCTGCCCATCCATGATGGGGTGGTGCTCTCCACCGCGCGCATGAACCGTATCGTCAAGGTCGATGCCTATGCGCGCAGCGCCATCGTCCAGCCGGGCGTGCGCAACCTCGCCATTTCGGAAGCGGCGGCGCAATACGGTTTGTACTACGCGCCCGACCCGTCCTCGCAGATCGCCTGCACCATCGGCGGCAACGTGGCCGAGAACTCGGGCGGCGTGCACTGCCTCAAATATGGCCTGACCGTGCACAACGTGCTGCGCGTGCGCGTGGCCACCATCGACGGCGACATCATCGAGCTCGGCAGCGAGGCGCTGGATGCGCCGGGCCTGGATTTGCTGGCCGTGTTCATCGGCTCCGAAGGCATGCTCGGCATCGTCACCGAGGTCACGGTGAAGCTGGTGCCGAAGCCGGCGGCGGCGCAAGTCATCATGGCGTCGTTCGACGACGTCGTCACCGGCGGGAATGCCGTGGCCAGCGTGATCGCGGCCGGCATCATCCCGGCCGGGCTGGAGATGATGGACCGCACTTCCTCGCGCATGGTCGAGCCTTTCGTGCGCGCCGGCTACGACACCGATGCGGCGGCGATTTTGCTGTGCGAGGCCGACGGCACGCCGCTCGAGGTGGCCGAGGAAATCGAACGCATGACGGCGGTGCTGCAGGCGGCCGGCGCCAGCGCCATCACGGTGTCGCAGACCGAAGCGGAGCGCATGCGCTTCTGGTCCGGGCGCAAGAACGCCTTCCCGGCGGCGGGGCGCATCTCGCCCGACTACTACTGCATGGACGGCACCATCCCGCGCAAGCACCTGGCCAGGGTGCTGACCGGGATCGAGGGCATGGAGCAAACCTATGGCCTGCGCTGCGCCAACGTCTTCCACGCCGGCGACGGCAATCTGCACCCGCTGATTTTGTTCGATGCCAACCAGCCGGGCGAGTTCGAGCGCGCCGAGGCCTTTGGCGCGGCGATCCTGGCGCTGTGCGTGGAAGTCGGCGGCACGATTACCGGTGAACACGGGGTCGGCATGGAGAAGATCGATTCGATGTGCGTGCAGTTCGGCCGCCTGGAGCTCGACGCCTTCTTTGCGGTGAAGCGCGCCTTCGATGCGCCGATGCTGCTTAATCCGGACAAGGCGATCCCCACGCCGCACCGCTGCGCCGAATTCGGCAAGATGCGCGTCAGCGGCGGCGTGCTGCCTTTCCCCGACCTGCCGCGCTTTTAAGAACACACAGATGATCGAGACATTCAGGGAACAGGTGCGCGCGGCCGCCGCCGGCGGCGGCAAGCTGCGCATCCGCGGCGGCGGCACGAAAGACTGGTACGGCCAGGCGCCCGAGGGCGAGCTGCTCGACACGCGCGGCCACAGCGGCATCGTCGACTACGAGCCGACCGAACTGGTGATCACGGCGCGCTGCGGCACGCCGCTCGCCGAGATCGAGGCCGTGCTGGCCGCACAGAACCAGATGCTGGCCTTCGAGCCGCCGCATTTCGGCGACAGTGCTACCTTCGGCGGCGCGATTGCGGCGGGCCTGTCCGGGCCGCGCCGCGCCAACAGCGGCGCCCTGCGCGACTTCGTGCTCGGCGCCGAGCTACTGGACGGAAAGGGCGATGTGCTGCGCTTCGGCGGCCAGGTGATGAAGAACGTGGCCGGCTACGACGTCTCGCGCCTGCTGGCCGGGTCGCTCGGCACGCTCGGGCTGATCACGGAAGCATCCGTGAAAGTGCTGCCGCGCCCCGTTGCCGAGACCACGCTGCGTTTCGAGATCGACGAGATCGGCGCCATCCGCAAGCTCAACGAATGGGGCGGGCAGCCGCTGCCCGTTTCCGCCAGCTGCTGGCATGCCGGCGTGCTGGCGCTGCGCCTGTCGGGCGCGCGGGCGGCGGTGGATGCCGCCGTGACCTCGCTGGGCGGGCAGGTGATGGCGGACTCCACGGCCTTCTGGGCCGGCGTGCGCGAGCAGCGCCATGCCTTTTTCGATGGCATCGGCGACGGCGACGCGGCGCTGTGGCGGCTGTCGGTGCCGTCCACCACCGGCGCCATCGTGTTGAAAGGCGAGCAGCTGATCGAGTGGGGCGGGGCGCAGCGCTGGCTCAGGGCAAGCAGCGGCGACGCCGATTCCATCCGCCGCACGGCCAGCGCGGCGGGCGGGCACGCCACCCTGTTCCGCGGCGGCGACAAGCGCGTGGGCGTGTTCCAGCCGCTGGCGCCGGCCGTGGCGCGCATCCACGAACGCCTGAAGGCATCCTTCGACCCTGCACACCTCTTCAATCCGGGAAGGATGGCCTAGACCATGCAAACCAATCTCGCCGATTTCATCAAGGGCACGCCGGACGGCGACGAGGCCGAAGCGATCCTGCGCGCCTGCGTGCATTGCGGCTTCTGCACCGCCACCTGCCCCACCTACCAGTTGCTGGGCGACGAGCTCGATGGCCCGCGCGGGCGCATCTACCTGATCAAGCAGGTGCTGGAAGGGGCCGAGCCGACGCGCAAGACCCAGCTGCACCTGGACCGCTGCCTCACCTGCCGCAACTGCGAATCGACTTGCCCCTCGGGCGTACAGTATGGGCGCCTGGTCGACATCGGCCGCCGCGTGGTGGAAGAGCGCGTGCCGCGCACGCTGGGCGAGCGCATCAAGCGCACCACGCTGAAGGCATTCCTGCCGAGGGCAGGCCTGTTCAAGCTCGGGCACCGCGCCGGTACGCTGGCGCGGCCGCTGCTGTCGAAAGGCCTGCAGGACAAGCTGCAGCCGGCCCGCGCGGCCGGCCGCTGGCCCACGCGCAGCCATGCGCGCAAGATGCTGGTGCTCGATGGCTGCGTGCAGCCGGCCATGGCGCCGAACATCAACGCCGCCGCCGCGCGCGTGCTCGACGCCGTGGGCGTGCAGTTGCTGTTGGCGCCGCAAGCCGGCTGCTGCGGCGCGGTGCGCTATCACCTGAACGACCAGGCGGGCGGGCTGGAAGACATGCGCCGGAATATCGACGCCTGGTGGCCCTGGGTCGAGCAGGTGGAGGCGATCGTCATGACCGCCTCGGGCTGCGGCGTCACGGTCAAGGAATATGGCCACCTGCTGGCCCATGACCCGGCCTACGCGGCCAAGGCGGCGCGCATTTCCCTGCTGACGCGCGATTTGTCGGAAATCCTACCCCAGTTCGAGGCCCAGCTGGCGCTGCAGGTAGAAGGGAAGGGCGGCCAACGCGTGGCCTTCCATCCGCCGTGCACGCTGCAGCATGGCCAGCAAATCCGCGGCAAGGTCGAGGGCGTGCTGCGCGCCGCCGGCATCGACGTGGTGCTGTGCGCCGACAGCCACCTGTGCTGCGGCTCGGCCGGCACCTATTCGGTGCTGCACCCCGAGATCGCGCACGCACTACGCGCACGCAAGCTGGCCAACCTGGACGCCACCGGGGCGGGCGAGATCGTGTCGGCCAACATCGGCTGCGTCAGCCATTTGCAGTCGGGAACCGCCACGCCGGTGGTGCACTGGATCGAGCTGCTGGACAGGCGCCTGGCCCCGGCCGCCGCCTGAGTCCATCCGGCCGGGCGCCTTGCCGCCCGCGCCGTCCTGGCGCCGCTAGCGGGCGCCCACCTTTCCCCTGGCCTGGCCTTTGCCGCGCACGAACGTGTCCGGGAAGCCGATTTGCACCATACAAAATTCACCCTAGCATTGAGTTATGACATGCCCATTGCATGTCGGTAACACAATGTATCAATTACGCGACATTTGTAACAGGTTTATTCAAGTTCTTGCAGAAACAGCGCATATCTACTTTGCATGACGGAAAGGTTGTGTAAAAGTATTTCTACGCCCTTTGCGGCGGCCGGAGCATAGGCCGGTGAAGAGAACTGCGTAGGTAAAATAAATTTATTCCGGGAGTCGTTTGTGAAGCATAAGAGTACTTTCAACAAAAGCGCCATTGTTGTTGCCCTGACCTTGGCTTTCCCAGCTCTTGCCATTGCGCAAGAAGCTGTCGAGCCAGTCAAGATGCAGCGCGTGGAAGTGACCGGCAGTAGCATCAAGCGTACCGAAGCGGAAACCGCCGGTTCGGTCCAGGTCCTGAATCGCGACGACATCGAGAAAACCGGCCAGATGACGGCGCTCGGCATCCTGACCAGCACTGCTTCCATCGACACCAACCTGAGCTCGGCAACCTCGAGCTCGGGCAGCTTCGCCACCGGCGCATCGGGCGTCAGCATGCGCGGCCTGGGCAAGGTTTCGACCCTGATCCTGGTTAACGGCCGCCGCATCGCCCAATACGGCCTGGCCGACGGCGCGCAGGAAAACTTCACCAACCTGGACGCGATCGCCAGCGACGCCATCGAGCGCATCGAGATCCTGAAGGAAGGCGCATCGGCGCGCTACGGTTCCGACGCCATCGCCGGCGTGGTCAACATCATCCTGCGCAAGGACTACCAGGGCGCCAAGATCCGTACCGGCTACCAGGAATCGCAGCACTTCCACGACAACCGCAGCCGCAACGTCTCGGCCATCGTCGGCTTCGGCGACATCGACACCAACGGCTTCAACACCTACATCAGCGGCGAGTTCTACAAGCGCGACGGCTACTCCCAGGCCGACATCGCCAAGTACTACCCGTCGTGGCACCGCCTGACCCCGGGCCGCTCGACCTACGACGCGCCAAGCGCCTACTCGCCGACCGGTAACTACTACCGCAGCGCTACCAACATCGTGCGCGCGCCGGGCTGCCCTGCCGATTCGATCGATCCGACCGACGGCCTGTGCAAATTCGACATCACGCCGTACACCGGCCTGACCACGGACAACAAGCGTCACGCCATCGCAAGCAACACCCATTTCCGCATCGGCAAGAACATCGATGCCAACTTCGAGATCACGACCGCCGGCGCGACCAGCGACTACATCGTGGCGCCATCGGCCCTGCAGCCGACGACCTCGTCGAGCATCTGGTACAACGTGCGTGAAAACAAGATGGTCGGCCCGTTCTTCTATCCGAAGCTGCCGGTCGGCCACCCAAGCAACCCGTATCCAGTGGCGACCGAGTTCCGCACCCGCCTGATGGACACCGGTGACGGCTTCAACTTCAACCGCACCGAGTCGGACCAGCACCGCGTAATGCTGACCCTGCGGGGCGACATCGGCGACTGGGAATGGAATGCGGCAGGCGGCTGGATGAAGTCGTCGGCGACCAAGGCCACCCGTAACGCCAGCGCCACCGGCTATACCAACGCCATCGTGAACGGCACCTACAAGTTCGGCCAGCAGAACGACTACGCTGTCCTGGACTCGATGTTCCCGATCCGTACCACCGAAGGCGAAGCCGACGTCAAGTTCTTCGACGCCAGCATCTCCGGTACCGTGGCACAACTGCCAGCCGGTCCGCTGCAAGTGGCATTCGGTACCGACATCCGCCGCAACGCCTACTGGATGAAGAGCTCGGAAAACGTCCTGCGCGGCGAGCTGATCGGCGTGTTCGGCCTGCAAGTCGACGACGCCATCGACCAGTACGCCCTGTTCGCCGAAGCCAACGTGCCGCTGGTGAAGCGCCTGAGCCTGGACGCCGCGGTCCGCGCCGACAAGAGCTCGAACGCAGACGTGCACTTCTCGCCGAAACTCGGCCTGAAGTGGAACGCCACCGACAGCCTGCTGCTGCGCGCCACCGCCAGCGGCGGCTTCCGTGCACCGAACGTGGTCGAAACCGGTAACGGCCTGGGCCGCAGCTCGGTCGCCACCGGCGTCAACGATCCACGCCGCTGCCCGATCGCGACCCAGCTGAACAACCTGATCCAGAACGCGGCCGGCGCCACCACCGTGGACAAGACCCAGGGCAACACCTTCCGCAACGCGGAATGCTCGGCCAACCTGCCAAGCTTCGTGTCCTCGAACCCGGACCTGGAACCGGAAACCTCGCGTTCGCTGACGGCAGGCGTGGTGTGGGAACCGATCAAGAACTGGACCACCGCGCTGGATTACTACTTCATCGAGCGCCGTAACGAAATCGGTACCCGTTCGACCACCGACATCCTGCGCGGCGAAGCCAACCTGCCTGCAGGCCAGCTGATCCGTGTCGACAGCAGCATCGCCGACAACGAGTTCCTGGCACTGGTACGCAAGTACGCACCGGGCAACACCGTCAACTACGGCGGCGTCGGCCAGCTGGGCATGGTCTACAACCCGTACGTCAACAGCGGCCGTACCCGCGTGTCGGGCCTCGACTTCGACGTGATGGGCCGCTTCAAGTTCTCGGGCATGGACTGGCGCCTGAAAGTGGACGGCAACTACATCCTGAAATACCAGGACTTCAGCGTCACCGACAACCAGTACGGTCCTGACCTGATGGGCACCTGGGACATGGGCAACCGCATGACCGTCAAGGCCCGCCTGTACGTGAAGCAGGGCGATTTCGACCACGGCGTGACCTGGAACTACGCCAGCGGCTACAGCAACAACAGCATCTCGTCGCCGACCTACTGCGCCACCCAGCGCGTGGCAACGGAATACCTGGCTGATTGCGCACGCGTCGACCACAACACGACCACCGACTACAACCTGACCTACTCGGGCATCCCGCACGTTCGTCTGAACCTGTACGTCTACAACGTGTTCAACGAAGCGCGTCCGATCGCATGGCGCGACGGCTGGTCGGCTACCTCGCCGCAGTTCCGTACCTTCGGCGTCGCAGCGCAGTACACCTTCTAATCGGCTGATCCAGCTGGTTTGAGCGAAAGACCAGGCTTCGGCCTGGTCTTTTTTTTCGTGCTAGCATCCGTCCCATCCATGAACCACCAGGGACAGCAATGAGTTTCGTATTTCGCCTCGTGCGCGAAGAGGGTGGGGCCACCCCCGCCATCGTGTTCGAGGATTCCACCAGCCCGGGCTTCGTGCCGCTGTGGGAAGAAGTCGGCGTCTACGACGCCTTGTACAACAGCGACGGCAAGCCGGCGCGCGAGGTCTCGCGCCGCATCGCCTATGGCCTCGACCGCACCAGCGAGGAAGCCGCCCTGGCGCGCCTGATCCCGTCCAGCCTGTCGATGGGGGAGGCGATCCGCTTCCTCGAAGACGTCAACCGTGCCTGCGTGATCCACGGCACGGCCCATATCGAAACCCGCTAGCGCTTCCTGCCTTTCCACCCCATGCCACGAACCAGCCTCACCATCACCGGCGAGACGCCGGACCGCGCCCGCATCGAACAGCTGCTGCAGGGCGACGCCATCCTCGTCTTCGACGACTGCGACTTGTCCGGCGCCGATTTGTCGCGCCTGGACTTGCAGGACGCGCAGTTTCGCAACTGCGCGCTGCTCGAGACCTCGTTCTACGCCGCCAAGCTGGCGCGCACGCAATGGCAGCGCTGCCGCGCCGGCCATGCCGATTTCGAGGCCGCCGAGCTGGTCGACGCGCGTTTCGCGTCCTCGGACCTGAACAACACGTCCTGGCGCCGCGCCAGGCTGGCCTCGGCCAGCTTTCGCAGCTGCAAGCTGACCGGCGCCAGCTTCGAAGAGGTGACGTACCTCGGCCTGTCCTTCGAGGACACCCTGCTGGTCGGCGCCGACCTGCGCCGCATGTCCTTCCGCAAGATGAAGCTGGTCGGCCTCGATTTCGCCGACGCGGATCTGTCCGGCTGCGATTTCCGCGACGCCGTGTTCGAGGGCGGCGGCCTGCGCGAGGCCCACATCAAGGACGCGCGCTTCGACGGCGCCGACTTGCGCGAGGCCGACCTTGGCGGCCTGCAACTGGTGAATGCGAAGCTGTTTGCCGGCGCCACCATCTCGCCGCGCCAGGCGGCCGAGCTGGTACGGGCAATGGGCTTGAATGTTGCATGAGATGTAAGCAAATGCCAGCGTTGTAAGCGAATGTTAATGCTGTCAACAGTCCTGTGCGCCACGCCGTTCTTGGTGGAGTGACAATCAACTGTCAACGACAAACAACCAAGAGGAGCTTCACCATGAAAAAGACCATCGCCACCTTGATCGCCGGCCTGTTCGCAAGTGCTGCCTTTGCCCAATCGCCTGCCACGCCGGTCGCGAAAGTGAATGCAGGGAAAATGGATGGGAAGACCGCTGTGTTGGTGGACAACAAGGATGTGAAGTCGACGGTCCAGGCTGACAGCAAGAACACGACGGTGGTGGCCCAGGCCGAGCCGCAGGCCACCAAGAAAGCCGAGAAGCCCACCAAGTCCGAGAAGCAGGCCAAGGCCAAGCACCAGGCGCATAAGGACAGCAAAGGCAGCGCGAAATCGGGCACCGACACCGGCGCCGCGACCGCCTCGACCACGACCCGGACCGACGACACCACCGCCACCGGCTCGTCGATGAGCACGGCCACCGGTTCCAGCTCGACGGGCGCAAGCGCGCAGGGCAGCAGCGACATGGCGCCGACCCCGAGCTCGACCCCGATGACCTCGCCGGCACCGATGACGCCGCCAACCACCGCGCCAACCGAGACCGGCCTGGCCCCATCGCCGGCAGCGACGGTGGCGCCGACCAGCACCCCGACCCCGGTCGATACCCAGGCCGCGCCGACCCCGGCAACGACCCCGGTCCAGCAATAATCGGCCGGCAGTAATCTTCAAGGGTGAACGAGCTCGCTTCCAGGCGGGCTTGTTATCCTGCTTTGTCCAAGCTTGAATCGCCATTCGTTGCGCTGCATCAGGCAACGCACGCGCGTGTCCCGAAAACGCGCAAGATCGGTCTACCCTGAGGAACCGGCGGCGTGGGGTCGCCGTTTCCTCAGGGAGCTTGTCATGGCTATCGATTCGAGCGAAGAGACCGTCAACGGCAAGGACGGCAACCAGATCTTCTTCCGCAGCTGGCATCCACCCGGCCAGCCCAGCGCCCTGGTCGTGATCTGCCATGGCGTGAACTCGCACAGCGGGCAGTACGACTGGACGGCGCGCCAGCTGGCCGACAGCGGCTTCGTGGTGTATGCCCTCGATCTGCGCGGGCGCGGCAAATCCAGCGGCGAGCGCTTCTATGTGGAAGACATCGACGAATACGTGGGCGACCTCGCCACCCTGGTCGACCTGGCCAAGACGCGCGAGCCGAAGCTGAAGGTGTTCCTGCTCGGGCATTCGGCCGGCGGCGTGGTGTCCTGCGTCTACACGCTCGAGCACCAGGCCGAGCTCGACGGGCTGATCTGCGAAAGCTTCGCCTTCAAGGTACCGGCGCCCGACATCGTGCTGTCGGTGATCAAGGGCCTGAGCCATATCGCGCCGCACCTGGGCGTACTCAAGCTGCACAACGAGGATTTTTCACGCGATCCGGAAGCGGTGCGCAAGCTCAACAGCGACCCGCTGATCGCCGGCGAAGTGCAGCCGGCCAGCACCGTGGCCGCGCTGGCGCGCGCCGACGACCGCCTGAAGAAATCCTTCGACCAGATCACGCTGCCGGTCTTCATCATGCACGGCACCGTCGACAAGGCCACCGTGCCGGCAGGCAGCCAGTTCTTCTTTGAACACGCCGGTTCGCCGGACAAGACCCTCAAGATGTACGAAGGCCATTACCACGACCTGCTCAACGATTACGGCAAGGAAGACGTGCTGGCCGATACCACGCACTGGATCCGCCAGCACCTGCCGCGCAGCGCCACGGCTGGCCTGGCTTGACGATCGGTATTGACAAGGCGGCGAGCGCTCATCCATTGGTAGTCGAACTACAGAAATTGTCTTATCATTCCTTTCATACCCCGAGAGAAAGCGTAGTTTTGCTACTCTTGGCCGGAAGAAAAGACAAGGAGACTACCGATGCAGCTTCGCCGCAGCGCCGCCATTCTGGCGGCATCTTTCGCACTCAGCCTGAACGCCTGGGCCCAACAAGTCATCGCCAAGGCCGCCTCGCCGGGCCAGGTGATCGACGTCGAAGTCCAGATCGAGAACGGCGGCAAGCTCGGCTATAAGGTGCATCGCAAGGGCAAGGAAGTCATCGGCCTGTCGCGCCTCGGCTTTAACCTGGCCAATGCGCCCAAGCTGGACGGCGGTTTTTCCCTGCTCAAGCAGGCGGCCTCCCTGCACGATTCGACCTGGGAACAGCCCTGGGGCGAGCGCCAGTTCGTGCGCAACCATTACCGCGAGCTGCGCGTCGAGGTCGAGCAAAAGAACCGGAATAATCGCCGCCTGGCCATCGTGTTCCGCATCTACGACGACGGCGTCGGCTTCCGCTACGAATTCCCCGACCAGCCGCAGCTGCGCGACACCGAGATCACCGACGAGCTGACCGAGTTCGCGGTGGCCCAGAAGGGCACGGCCTGGTGGATCCCGGCCGGCGAACTGCCGGGCCTGGAAGAAGAAATCCGCAAGGCGCCGCTGGCCGAGATCGGCGTCGCCAATACCCCGCTGACCGTGCGCCTGGACGACGGCACCCACATCGCCTTCCACGAAGCGGCCCTGGTCGACTACGCCTCGATGTGGCTGCGCAAGGTCGATGGCCAGAAGCTGCGTGCCCAGCTGGTGACGTCGCCGAACGGCCCGGCCGTGGTGCGCCACGGCGCCTTCACCACCCCCTGGCGCACGATGCAGATCGCCGACAACGCGGCCGGCCTGTACATGTCGGACCTGATCCTGAACCTGAACGAGCCGAACAAGCTGGGCGACGTGTCCTGGGTCAAGCCGGCGAAATTCGTCGGCGTGTGGTGGGAAATGCACCTGCAGTCGGGCACCTGGAACGCGGGGCCGAAGCATGCCGCGAATACCGCCAACACCAAACGCTACATCGACTTCGCGGCGAAATACGGCTTCCGCGGCGTGCTGGTCGAGGGCTGGAACAAGGGCTGGGAAAGCGATTGGGGCCATGGCGGCGCCGACTTCAGCTTCACCGAATCCTACCCGGACTTCGACTTGCCGGGCCTGGCCGCCTATGCCAAGACCAAGAGCGTGCGCCTGGTCGGCCACCACGAGACCGGCGGCAACTTGCCGGCCTACGAACAGCAGATGGACGCGGCGTACAAGCTGTATGCGAAGCACGGCGTCGACAGCGTCAAGTCGGGCTATGTGCACGAAGCCGGCGGCATGCAGTTCATGGGCGAGGACGGCAAGCTGCGCTACGGGAACTACGATTCGCAGCTGGGCGTGCGCCACTTCCTGAAGGCCGTGACGGAAGCGGCGAAATACCGCATCGCGATCGATACCCACGAGCCGGTGAAGGACACCGGTTTGCGCCGCACCTACCCGAACTGGGTCTCGCGCGAAGGCGCGCGCGGCGTCGAGTACAACGCCTGGGGCAACCCGCCGAACGCCGTCGACCACGAAGCCAAGCTGGTGTTCACGCGCATGCTGAGCGGTCCGATGGACTACACGCCAGGCATCCTGAGCCTGGTGGGCGCGGACGGCAAGGTGTTCAACTCGACCCAGGCCAAGCAGCTGGCCAACTTCGTGGTGATCTACTCGCCGCTGGCGATGGCCGCCGACCTGCCGGAAAACTACGAGAAGTACCCGGCCGCGTTTAAATTCATTCGCGACGTGCCGACCGACTGGGCCGACACCCGCGTGCTGGACGGCGCAGTGGGCGAGTACGTGACCATCGCGCGCAAGGACCGCAATTCGCAGGACTGGTATGTGGGCGCGGTGACCGACGGCGCGAAGCGCACGCTGGCCTTGCCCTTGACCTTCCTGGAGGCAGGCAAGCGCTACGTGGCCGAGATCTACCGCGACGGCGACGCCGCCGACTACCGCAGCGAGCGCCGCTTCGACCTGGTGGTCGAGAAGCGTACGGTGACGGCGAAGGATGTGCTGCAGCTGCAGCTGGCGCCGGGTGGGGGGCAGGCGATCCGGTTTTCGTTGCAGCGATAACGACCAGGGGGCGCAGGCCTGGACGAATGGGCCTGCGGCCTTCTCGTGTGGCCTGCGGGGATGATGGATGGGCCCGTAGCCTTCTCGTGTGGCCTGCGGCCTTCTTATGTGGCCTGCGGCCATGATCGTACGGTGGGCACTCCGTGCCCACGCGGTACGTACGTGTCCGCAGTCCGCGCCTTCGAGGCGTCGCTCGCAAAGTATGCAACGGCCACGGGCCAGGTTTGCCTTTTCGAGCAACATGCAACAGCCAACGCAAGAAGCATACGCACGTAACCGCGTGGGCACGGGGTGCCCACCGTACGGTTTAGTGAGTTGGATTTTTGTGAGATTTGCGGCCTGCTTTTCGTGGCACCATCGCGGATCGATCCAGACCTCAGGAATGCCATGGCCGCAAGTATCGTTCGACGTTCGATCAGCTTTGTCTCAGGCCTGCTGCTGGCCGCTAGCGCATTCGCCGCCGAGACCAGCGTGCAGGAAGAATCCTTCGATTTCACATCCTTCTCGGTCACGCGGCTGACCTTGAACGACGAGCGCAATCCGCCGGTCCGCTACTACCTCTCCAAGCCCGCGCACAAGGCGCCGCTGGTGCTCTACATCCAGGGCTCGGGATGCGTGCCGCCCTTCATGGGCCTGGGCACCGACAAGCGCTTCTCGACCATCTATTCCTGGCTGCCGCTGGCGCAGCAGGGCCGCTATGCCGTGATGGCGGTCGACAAGCCCTATCAATCCGACGAACCCCAGCGCGGCCAGTACGGCTCGGCCATCGGCTGCGCCGGCAAGTTCAACGACCACTTCTCCTACCAGACCTGGCTGGCGACGCTGACCCAAGCAGTGCGCCACGCCCTGCGCCGGCCGGAAGTGGATGCGCGCCGCGTGCTGGTGATCGGCCAGTCCGAAGGCGCGCCGATGGCGGCCGGCCTGGCGCGTGCCCTGCCCGAAGTGACCGACGTCGTGCTGCTGGGAGCGAACGGGCCGTCGCAGCTGTTCGACTTCGCCGCCAACATCTACCGCTCGGGCGACAGCGACGAGATCAAGGCAGCGCGCCTGCAGGAACTCGACGCCAGCTACAGCGCCATCGCCGCCGATCCGACCAGCACGGGCAAGTTCGCCTGGGGCCATCCCTACCTGCGCTGGAGCAGCTTCTTCGCCCAGTCGACGATGGAGAATCTGGCGCAGTCGAAGGCGCGCGTCTACATCGCCGCGGGCATGCAGGACAACAGCGTGCCGATTCTCTCGACCGAGGTGCTCTACACCCAGCTGCGCGTGCAGGGCAGGGACGTGACGCTGCGGCGCATTCCCGACGCCGGCCACAACCTGGTGCCGGATGGCCGGCCGATGCCGGAAGCGCAAAAGGAGTACGACGCCTTCATGGCGTGGTTCGAGCGGCGTTGAGGCGCCTTATGTGGCCAGCAGGCCTTCGATGTCGGCGGCGATCTGTTCCGGCTTCGTTGTGGGCGCGTAGCGCTTGAACACCGAGCCGTCGGGCTTGATGAGGAATTTGGTGAAGTTCCACTTGATGCGTTCAGTGCCGAGCACACCGGGCGCTTCGTGCTTCAGGTGGCGGAACAGCGGATGGGCGCCGGCGCCGTTGACCTCGATCTTGGCAAACAGCGGAAAGCTCACGCCGAAATTCTTTTCGCAGAAGGCGCCGATCTCGGCCTCGCTGCCGGGTTCCTGGTGGCCGAACTGGTCGCAGGGAAAACCCAGTACCGCGACGCCACGTTCCTGGAACTGGCGGTAGACCGCTTCCAGGCCCTTGTACTGCGGCGTGAAGCCGCAGGCGCTGGCGGTGTTGACGATCAGGAGCACCTTGCCGCGGTAGCGCGACAGGTCGAGGGGTGTGCCGTCAAGGGCGGTGGCGGAGAAGTCGAAGACGTTCATGCCTTGATGATACCAAGACTGTCGTCCGTACCGAAAAATGGATAACGTAGGGTGGACGGCTCCGCCGTCCACGCGTTCAAGGTCTTCGTGATCGTTCGCGAATGTCTCGGCATCGTTTGAACGCGTGGACGGGAAACCCGTCCACCCTACACGTCAACCTTGGTCGTCGTCAGACGAGACCGAGGTGTTCGGTCCCCGCCGAGAAATCGCGGTTCTTGGCGTGCTTGGAATTAAGCTTGATGGTCAGGCGCAAATCGTTCACCGAGTCGGCATTGCGCAGCGCGTCCTCATACGAGATCTTGTCCGCCTCGTAGAGGTCGAACAGCGCCTGGTCGAAGGTCTGCATGCCCAGCTCGCGCGACTTCTTCATGATTTCCTTGATCTCGTGGACCTCGCCCTTGAAGACCAGGTCCGAGATCAGCGGTGAGTTCAGCATGATTTCCATCGCCACCACGCGGCCCTTGTCTTCCTTCTTCGGGATCAGGCGCTGCGACACCAGGCCGCGCAAATTCAGCGACAAATCCATCAGCAGCTGCTGGCGGCGCTCTTCCGGGAAGAAGTTGATGATGCGGTCGAGCGCCTGGTTGGCGCTGTTGGCGTGCAGGGTGGCCAGGCACAGGTGGCCGGTCTCGGCAAAGGCGATCGCGTGCTCCATCGTTTCGCGGTCGCGGATCTCGCCGATCTGGATCACGTCCGGCGCCTGGCGCAAGGAATTCTTCAGGGCCGCCTCGAAGCTGTCGGTGTCGACGCCCACTTCGCGCTGGGTGATCACGCAGTTCCGGTGCGGATGGACGAATTCGACCGGGTCCTCGATGGTGATGATGTGGCCGTAGCTGTGCTCGTTGCGGTAGCCGACCATCGCCGCCAGCGTCGTCGATTTGCCGGAACCGGTGGCGCCGACCATGATCACCAGGCCGCGCTTGGCCATGATCGTGTCCTTCAGCACCTCGGGCAGGCCCAGGTCCTCGAACTTCGGAATCTGCGTGGTGATGGTCCGCAGTACCATGCCGACGCTGCTCATCTGCACGAAGGCCGAGACGCGGAAGCGCCCCAGGTCGCCCGGGCTGATGGCGAAGTTGGCTTCGCGCGTCAGCTCGAAGCCGGCGGTCTGCTTGTCGTTCATGATCGAGCGCGCCAGGTCGGCCGTGTGGGCAGCCGTCAGCGGCTGGCTGGACACCGGCGTCATGCGGCCGTCGATCTTGATCGCAGGCGGGAAGCCGGCGGTGATGAAAAGGTCGGAGCCGCCCTTGCTGACCATCAGGCGCAGCAGGTCGAACATGAACTTGGATGCCTGGTCGCGTTCCATCGCTTACCCCGGGAAGTTTTCTGGAATTTTTGCCGCAAAGCGCGCGGCGCTGCTGGAGATGATGTTCCGGCGCACCAGGTCGGTGAGGTTCTGGTCCAGGGTCTGCATGCCGACGTTGCTGCCGGTCTGGATCGACGAATACATCTGCGCGATCTTCGCTTCGCGGATCAGGTTGCGGATCGCCGGCGTGCCGAGCATGATCTCGTGCGCCGCCACGCGGCCCGAGCCATCCTTGGTTTTGAGCAGGGTCTGCGAAATCACGGCCTGCAGCGATTCCGACAGCATCGCGCGCACCATCTCTTTTTCCTCGGCCGGGAAGACGTCGACGATACGGTCGATGGTCTTCGCGGCGGACGAGGTGTGCAGGGTGCCGAACACCAGGTGGCCGGTTTCCGCGGCCGACAAAGCGAGACGGATCGTCTCGAGGTCGCGCAGCTCGCCGACCAGGATGGCGTCCGGGTCTTCGCGCAGGGCCGAGCGCAGCGCGTTGTTGAAGGACAGCGTGTGCGGGCCGACTTCGCGCTGGTTGATCAGGCACTTCTTCGATTCGTGCACGAACTCGATCGGGTCCTCGATCGTCAGGATGTGCCCGTATTCATTTTCGTTCAGGTGGTTCACCATCGCCGCCAGCGTGGTCGACTTGCCCGAGCCGGTGGGGCCGGTCACCAGCACCAGGCCGCGCGGCTTCAGGGCCAGGTCGCCGAAGATCTTCGGTGCGTTGAGTTCTTCGAGCGACAGGATCTTCGAGGGAATCGTACGGAGAACCGCCGAGGCGCCGCGTTCCTGGTTGAAGGCGTTGACGCGGAAGCGCGCCAGGCCGGGAATCGCAAACGAGAAGTCGCATTCGAGCACCTCTTCGTACTGCTTGCGCTGGCCGTCGTTCATGATGTCATAGATCATGGCGTGCACGTCCTTGTGCTCGAGCGGCGGCAAGTTAATGCGGCGCACGTCGCCATGGACCCGGATCATCGGCGGCAGGCCGGCGGAGAGGTGGAGGTCGGAAGCTTTGTTCTTCACCGAGAAGGCGAGTAATTCGGAGATGTCCATTTATAATCCCAGTGCCGTGAAGGGCGCAGCTTCGGCCAGCGTTCTCGCATGTCCTGAATATTGCCCACAGAAAACGATTATGGCCACAATCGCCGATAACTTGCAAGCTGTCGAAGCGACAATCGCCGCCGCCGTCAACGACGCCGGACGGGCCCGTTCCAGCGTCCAGCTGCTGGCCGTCTCCAAGACGTTTCCGGCGGAAGCGGTGCTCGAAGCGATGGCAGCCGGACAACGCGCCTTCGGCGAAAACTATCTGCAGGAAGGCGTGGAAAAAATCGCCGCCGTGGCGCGCGCGCAACCGGACACGCCTGTCGAGTGGCATTTCATCGGCCCGATCCAGAGCAACAAGACGCGGCCGATTGCCACCCATTTCAGCTGGGTGCACACGGTCGAGCGCCTGAAGATCGCCCAGCGCCTGTCGGAACAGCGCCCGCCGGACATGGCGCCGCTGAACATCTGCCTGCAGGTGAACATCAGCGGCGAAGCCACCAAGAGCGGCGCCACGCCCGAGGAATTGCCGGCGCTGGCGCGCCAGGTGGCGGCCCTGCCGAACCTGCGCCTGCGCGGGCTGATGGCGATCCCGGAACCACAGGCCGACCCGGCCCTGCAGCGCGCGGCCTTTGCCCGGTTGCGCAAGCTGGGCGAGACCTTGCGCGCCGTTGGCCTGCCGGTCGATACCCTGTCGATGGGCATGTCGGGCGACATGGCGGCGGCGATCCTGGAAGGCGCGACCATCGTGCGCGTCGGCAGCGCGATTTTCGGCACACGTACTTATCACAAGGATTCGGAATGAAGATCGCTTTCATCGGCGGCGGGAACATGGCCACGGCGCTGATCGCCGGGCTGGTCAAGCAAATGGGCGCGGGCGTGGAGGTGCACGTGGTCGATCCGCATGCGGAGGCGCTCGGCAAGATGGCCTCGCAGTTCGGCGCGACGACGGCCCCGGTCATCGATGCCGCCGTCGGCGCCTGCGCCGTGATCGTGCTGGCGGTGAAGCCGCAGCAGATGTGCGACGTGGCAGCTGCCTTGGCGCCGCAGTTGGCGCATGGCCCGCTGGCGCATGGACCACTGGTGCTGTCGATCGCGGCGGGCATCCGCAGCAGCGACCTGTCGCGCTGGCTGGGCGGCTACGGCGCCATCGTGCGCACCATGCCGAACACGCCGGCGCTGATCGGCATGGGCATCACCGGCATGGTCGCCACGCCGGGTGTGAGCGACGCCCAGCGCGCCGCGGCCGACCGCGTGCTGCGCGCAGTGGGCCAGACCGTGTGGCTGGACGACGAAGCCCTGATCGATCCGGTGACGGCGGTATCCGGCAGTGGCCCGGCCTACGTGTTCTACTTCCTGGAAGCGATGCAGGCGGCGGCGGTGGAGATGGGGCTGGACGCGGAGCAGGGCAAGGCGCTGGCGCTGGCCACCTTTGCCGGCGCGGCGGAGCTGGCGGCGCAGTCGAGCGAGCCGCTCGAGGTGCTGCGCCAGCGCGTGACCTCGAAGGGCGGCACGACTTACGCGGCCATTACCAGCATGGAAGCGGCCGGTGTGAAGGAGGCGATCATGGCGGCCATGCGGGCGGCAGCTGCACGCGGGCGCGAACTGGGAGATGAGTTGGGGGCGGGTTAAAAGAGCGTTGCGCGGTGCGGGCGTTGTACCGCGTGGGCTCGAGAGCCCACCCTACGAAAAGCACGTGCGGGTCCGGAGACAGGTAGGGTGGGCACTCGTGCCCACCATCACCAAAACTTATTGAAACCGCGCCGGCAAATGCGCGCGTAACACCGGCAATACCCTCTGCACCACCGGCAGCACACGCGGCAAGGCCGCCTGCGCCATCTTCCACAACGACGTTCCTGCCGCCGCCATGGCCAGCGCGCGCTTTGGCCGCGCGATCAACAGCCCTAGCGCCACGCCGCCACCGGCCAGCACCGCTTTCCGGTTCGCGAACAGGAAGCTGCCCACGCCGCCGATATGCTCGACTGGCGCCTTCAGCGTATTCAGCTCGTCCGCCAGGTCGCCGCGCTGCTGCGCGCACTCGGCAATCAAGTGTGCACGGCGCACCGACAAGGGTTTCTTTTCACTGTTCATGCGCCGCTCCCGTGCCCTTGATGAAGGCGATGTCCTTGTTCAATTCCGTCAGCGTGGCCGCCATCAGCGGCGGGCGCGAGGCGAAGCGCGCACGCACCTGCAGCAGGATCGCACCGGCCACCAGCGCAAACAGGCCCGCCATGGCGCCGATGGCCAGCAGGCGGTGGGTGTCCCAGAACAGCACGATCACGAACAGGGCCAGCAGCATGCAGGCGCCGGCGCCGAGGAAGGCCGCGAACAGCGCCCAGGCCACGTAGCCCAGCAGGCGCTGGGCTTCTTCCTGCACCTCGACGGCCGCCAGCGCCAGGCGCGTGCGCGCCATCGCCAGCACGGTCGTGCCGATGCGGCCGACCGTCTGGATCAAGGCCATTAGCGGCGGCCGATCAGCATGCCCAGCAGGACGCCGGCAGCAGCGCCGATGCCGACCGCTTTCCAGGGATTATCCTTGACGTAGGTGTCGGTGGCCTTGGCGGCGGCTTTCGATTTCTCGATGACTTCCAGGTTGGCCAGGCCTTCCTTGGCGGTGGTGATGGCGCTCTCGAACTTGGCCTTGGCCGCCTCGAGCTGTTCGCCGGTCAGCGAGCCGCCGTGACGCAGCCAGGCTTCCGCGTCGTGGATCACGGTCTTCAGGTCGGTCAGGAGCTGGTCGCGGGCGCCGGTCTGGGTCGGGATTTTTTCCATCATGTTGTAGCCTCGTAGGTGGGGGGTGATTGGTCTATACCGCTATTTTGTATTTCGGACAATATTATCCTAATGCATAGTCTAACGCGACACCGGCAAAAAGGGCCGCACCCAACCAGTTATTGTGGCGGAAGGCCGCGAAACAGCGCATGCGGTCGCGCTTGCGGATCAGGGTGTAGTGGTAGAGCGCCATGCCGGCCGCCACCACCACGCCGCCGACGAACCACCAGCGCAGGCCCAGGATCCAGCCGCAGGCCAGGTCGATCGACAGGGCCACGCCGTAGCACAGCATCACCGCCGCCACGTCGTAGCGCCCGAAGGTGATGGCCGAGGTGCGCATGCCGATTTTCAAATCGTCGTCGCGGTCGACCATCGCGTATTCGGTGTCGTAGGCCACGGCCCAGAACACGTTCGCCACCAGCAGCCACCAGGCCACGGCCGGCACCTGGCCCTGGATGGCGGCAAAGGCCATCGGGATGCCGAAGCCGAAGGCGATGCCGAGGTAGGCCTGGGGAATCGCAAAGAAGCGCTTGAAGTAGGGGTAGGTGCCGGCGACGATCACGGCCACCACGGACAATTGCTTGGTGAGCGTGTTCAGGGGCAGGATCAGCAGGAAGGAAACGAGGGCCAGTACGGCGGCGACCATCACCGCTTCCCAGGCCTTGATGCGGCCGCTCGTCACGGGGCGGTCGACGGTGCGCTTGACGTGGCGGTCGAAGTCGCGGTCGGCGTAGTCGTTGATGGCGCAGCCGGCCGAGCGCATCAGGGCGGTGCCGACCACGAAAATCAGGACGACGTGCCAGTCGGGCGTGCCGCCGGCCGCCATCCACAGCGCCCACAGGGTGGGCCAGAGCAGGAGAAGGATACCGATCGGCTTGTCGGCACGGACCAGCCGAAAATAGAGCGCCAGCTTGTTCATTGATTCGCGGTCTTGTTGTGTACAAGAACGCGATTCTAACGTAGGGTGGGCACTCCGTGCCCACGCGGAACGATGATCATTGTTGGCCGAACAAACAACACCGCGTTGGCTGTTCCAAGTACTGCACACTCAACGAGCGATGTTTCCAGGCAGCGGAATCCAGATAAGCACGTAACCGCGTGGGCACGCAGTGCCCACCGTACATCCCTCCGATCAGCGATACAACACGCCGGCAGCAACGGATCCTGTCACGCCGCCTTGTCGAAGGCCAGCATGTCGACGCCCGGCAAATCGCATTCGGCCACCGCATTCACGATCGCATCGATCGCCGCGCGCCGCGTGAAGCTCTTGCGCCACACGACCACCACGCGGCGCGAGGGCGCCGGCTTCGAGAAGGGCACGAAGCTGAGCATGCCGTTCGGGTCGTCCATGTCGCGCACCGACGCGCGCGGCAGCACGGTGAGCCCAATCCCGCTGGCCACCATGTGGCGGATGGTTTCCAGCGACGAGCCCTCGAAGGTGCGCTGCATGCCGTTGCCTGGCGACGAGAAGCGCGCCATCTCGGGGCAGACTTCCAGCACCTGGTCGCGGAAGCAGTGGCCGCTGCCCAGTAGCAGCATGGTCTCGGCCTTCAGGTCGTCGGCCGAGATTTCCTTGCGTTTCGCCCAGGGATGGGTACGCGGCATCGCCACAACAAAAGGTTCGTCGTACAGGGTCTGCATCAGCATGCCGTGGTCGGGCAGGGGCAGGGCCATGATGGCGGCGTCGAGCTCGCCCTGGCGCAGCAGTTCCAGCAGCTTGACCGTGAAGTTTTCCTGCAAGACCAGCGGCATCTGCGGCACGTTGTCGATCAGGTTCTTCACCAGCGGCGGCAGCAGATACGGCCCGATGGTGTAGATCACGCCCAGGCGCAGCGGGCCGGCCAGCGGGTCCTTGTTCTGCTTGGCCAGTTCCTTGATTGCCGCGGTCTGTTCCAGCACGCGCTCGGCCTGGGCCACGATCTGGGCGCCGACCGGCGTCACCGAGACCTCGGAGCCGCCGCGCTCGAACAGCGTCACGCCCAGCTCGTCCTCGAGCTTCTTGATGGCGACCGACAGGGTGGGCTGGGCGACGAAGCAGGATTCGGCGGCATGGCCGAAGTGCTTGGCGCGGGCGACGGCAACGATGTATTTCAGCTCGGTGAGTGTCATGGGCGTATGGTAGTCGAATTGCAGGGCTGCAATGATTATCCTGCCGTGGGTGGCCGGGTTGGCCAAAGAAAGTGTATTTTACCGAACATCTTAATCGATATAATTGTCGGGCGGGCATGCGCCGTTTGTACACGTGTCCGCCACGAACAGAAAGGCAAGCATGACCACTCCCTTCGGCCCGGCGGAAGCCCAGGCCTATATCCACAAGCTGCTCACGGTGATGTACCAGCAGGGCGGCTCCGACCTCTTCATTTCCGCCGATTTCCCGCCCAGCATGAAGCACCAGGGCAGCATGAAGCCGATGAGCCAGCAGCGCCTGTCCGGCGAAGTCACGCGGGCCCTGGCGCTGTCGCTGATGAACGAGCGCCAGCGCGCCGAGTTCGAGGCCGAGATGGAGTGCAACTTCGCGATCTCGCTCCCTGGCGTCTGCCGCTTCCGCGTGAACGTCTTCGTGCAGCAGCAAAGTGTGGGCATGGTCGTGCGTACCATTTCCTCGGAAATCCCGAACTTCGAGAAGCTGGAACTGCCCGAGGTGCTGAAGGAAGTGGTGATGACCAAGCGCGGGCTGGTGCTGGTGGTTGGCGGCACGGGGTCCGGCAAGTCGACCACGCTGGCGGCGATGATCGACTACCGCAACAGCAATTCGGCCGGCCACATCATCACGGTCGAAGACCCGGTCGAGTACGTGCACAAGAACAAGAGCTGCCTGGTAACGCACCGCGAAGTCGGCGTCGACACCCATTCCTGGCACAACGCCCTGAAGAACACCCTGCGCCAGGCGCCGGACGTGATCCTGATCGGCGAGATCCGCGACACCGAGACCATGGAGCACGCGATCGCCTTCGCCGAAACCGGCCACCTCTGCCTGGGCACGCTGCACGCGAACAACGCCAACCAGACCATGGACCGGATCATCAACTTCTTCCCGGAAGAGCGGCGCAACCAGCTGTTGATGGATTTGTCGGCGAATCTGCGCGCCATCGTCTCGCAGCGCCTGGTGCGCACCGAGGATGGCAAGGGCCGCAAGGCCGCCATCGAGATCCTGCTGAACACCCCGACCATCAGCGAGATGATCCTGAAGGGGAATTTCCACAGCATCAAGGAGATCATGCAGAAGTCGCGCGAGCTGGGCATGTGCACCTTCGACCAGGCGCTGTACGAGCTCTACAACAAGGGCTACATCAGCTACGACGAGGCGCTGCGCAACGCCGACTCGGCGAATGGCCTGCGTTTGCAGATCAAGCTCTCGGGCGACCGCCGCGAGCCGGGCGAGGAGGGCGCCAAGTCGCCGTCGCTGTCGATGGCGCTCGAAGAAGAACCGGAAGACCCTGCCAACCCAACTTGATTGTTATGCCGAATTTCGAAAACAAGATCTGCTCGCGCGCCGAGCTCAAGGCACGCGTGGCCGCGCTGCCGAAACCCGTCGTGCTCACCAACGGCGTGTTCGACATCCTGCACCGCGGGCACGTCACTTACCTGGCGCAGGCGCGCGCACTGGGCGCCTCGCTGGTGGTGGCGGCGAACACCGATGCCTCGGTCAAGCGTTTGGGAAAAGGCGACGACCGCCCGCTGAACACCTTGAACGACCGGCTGGCCGTGCTGGCCGCGCTGGAATCGGTGAGCCTGGTGGTGGAATTCGACGAAGACACGGCGCTGGAAACCGTGCTGGAAGCGCGTCCCGACATCTACGCCAAGGGCGGCGACTACGTGATGAGCGCCATCCCGGAAGGGCGCGCCGTGCTGGCCTATGGCGGTCAGGCGGTGGCCATCGACTTCGAGCACGACCGCTCGACGACCAAGCTGCTGACCAAGGTGCGCGCCAGCTGAAGCAGTGGCGGCAAAACAACGGGGGTCAGGTCTGCCATCGTGACACGGGCTCAGCCGTAAACGCCAGGCTGGCATGGTCGCCACACCGATGGCGCACCGCATTGCCCGGTACCGGTTCTAAGGCAGAGTTCGTGTCACGATGGCAGACCTGACCCCGGCTGTTTGTTGCCTTTTCACGCGGTGACGCGTGCGATCGTGTCGACCAGTACCCCCGGCGGCACCGGTTTCACCAAGTGCGCGGCGAAGCCTGCCTGTTGCGACATGCGCCGGTCCTGCTCCTGGCCATAGCCGCTGACGGCCACCAGCGCGCAGTCGGCGCAGCCCGGCAACTGGCGCAGCGCCTCGGCCAGCGCATGGCCGCTCATGTCGGGCAGGCCGATGTCGAGCAGGATGACCTGGAAGCTTTCCTCACCGGCCCGCGCCAGCGCGGCCCCGGCCGAGTGCTCGATTGTCACCGCGTGCCCGGCCGTCTCGAGCAGCATGCCCAAGGTGCGCGCCGCATCGACGTTGTCGTCGACTACCAGGATGCGCAGGGCGCCAATCGCGGCAGGCATCGCAGGCGCCGGCGCGGTCGTGGCGACGCTATCCGACGCCGCCAGCAACGGCAGCCGAACGATAAACGTGCTCCCCCGGCCTGCACCGGCACTCTGCGCCTCGACGCTGCCATGGTGCAGCTCGACCAGCTTCTTCACCAGCGCCAGCCCCAGCCCAAGCCCGCCCTGGGCCCGGTCCGGCGTGCGCTCGGCCTGGGTGAACAAATCGAACACCACCGGCAGCAAATCGGCGCCGATGCCGATGCCGTTGTCGCCGACGCGCAGCTCCGCCACGCCGTCGATCTCGCGCAGCGACACCTGCAAGGCGCCACCATCGGGCGTGTACTTGGCGGCGTTGTTGAGCAAATTGGCCACCACCTGGACCAGGCGCGTGCGGTCGCCGCAGACGGGCATCGGCGACGTGGCCAGGTCCAGCGCCAGCACGTGCTTGCGTGCGTCGATCACGGGCTTGATCTGCTCCACCGCTTCGCGCACCACGGCGCCCAGCTCCACGCTCGCCTGGCTGATCGTCACCAGGCCGCGCGTGACGCGCGACACGTCCAGCAGATCGTCGACCAGGTGGGTCATGTGCGCCACCTGGCGGCTGATTACGCCGCTGACCTCCTTGATGCGCGGGACGTCGCCGAACAGCACGCGCAGCAGCTGGGCCGCGCTGCTGATCGGCGCCAGCGGATTGCGCAGCTCGTGGGCCAGCATGGCCAGGAATTCGTCCTTGCGCTGGTGCTCGCGCTCGAGGCGTTCCTGCTGCTGGTGCAGGCGGTCGAGCATGCGGTTGATCGATGTGGCGAGGTTGATCGTTTCGCTGCTGCCCGCCAGTTCCGCACGCAGCGCGCCGATGCCTTGCTCGCCCAGCTTGCCGGCGAACTGTTCGAGTTGGCGCAGGTCCTGGGTCAGGCCGAGCGAGAGGCGCGAGCCGAGCAGGAACACGACAAAGGCGAACAGCAGGGCGATGCCGGCGATCAGGCCGTATTGGGTCCAGGGCGTTTCCAGCGTCGCGCTGACATCCGACACGTCGATCTTCAGCATCAGGCCGAGGTGGGCGAATTCGCCCGGCGCCTGCACCGGCACTTCGTGGGCATGACCGCCCGGCTGGGCCTTCCAGGTCAGGACCGAGGAGGGGAGCGGGCGCAGGTCCTGCAGCCGGATCTTGTAGACCAGCGCGCCTTCCGGCGTGTTGGTGCGCGAATAGCGCAGCAGCCTGGCGCCGACCAGTTCCGCGCCGCCCGGACGGTCGAAGATGGCCGCGCTTTCCTCGCCCTGGTCGATGCGCTCGCGCAGCCACTGCACCTGGTCGGCATCGAAGCGTTCGAGACCATTGCCGGAGATCGGCTTGCCTTCGAAATCGGTGAACAAGACTTGCACCGGAATGCCGTTGATCTGGCGCAGGCTATTCAGGAAGGGGGCGAGATAGGTTTCGCGGCCGGCGCTGTCGACCAGGCCGGTCGCCAGGATGGGGCTGTCGGCCACGTCCTTCATGCGCGAGGCCAGCGTTGCCAGCGTGCTGCCGACGGCGCGCGCATGGAAGGCGGTTTCGCGCTGCTGCAGCAGGGTCACGGCGGCGTCGTGCTGGCGGTTCACCAGCCAGAACGAGACGGCGGCCACCAGCAGCACCGCCACCGCCGTCAGGATCGCCGAGGCAATCGCGAAGCGCCGCGTCAGGCTGCCGGCCTTGAAGTTCGTCCACATGCTCAGTTGTCCGACGGGACCAGCACGCCGTCCTTGCGGTAGCGCGCGATCAGGAGTTCGCGCGCGGTCAGCGCCTCGTGGCGCGCCGATGTGAAGGGCGGTGCGTAGGTCTTGATCAAGCCTTCGTGCCTGCGTACTTTTTCCAGGGCGTCGCGCACCTGCTTGCGGTCGGTGCTGCCGGCCAGGTCGATGGCCTTGGCCAGGATGTGCATCAAATCGTAGGCATGGGCCACGCCCACCGGGCCGTCGATCTCTTCGATCTTGCGGATCTTCGACACCGCCGCGGCGGCCTGCATGAAGCGCGCCAGCCGTTTCTTGTCGGCCTTGAAAAAGGAGAAGGTCTGGATCACCGAGAAGTCGACCTGGTGCAGCGCCGGGCCGGCCTGGCGGGTGAACTCGCCGCCGGTCACGCCCCAGTGGCTGAGGATGGGGATGCGCTCGGCCTGCGGCAGGGCCGCCACTTCGCGCACCAGCACCGCTGCTTCGTCGTCGTTGGCGACCAGCACGATCGCCTGGGCGCCGGCCTTGCGCAGCGCCTGGTAGCGCGCCACCAGGGTCTGGTCGCGCCAGTTGTACCAGGCGGTCTGGACGATGCGGATGTCCTTGTTGGTGTCGGCAAATTTCTCCGCCGCGGCCAGGTTGCTGCGGCCCCAGGAGGTATTCGTCAGCAGCAGGCCTACCTGGCGCAGGCCGCGCTTGCGCGCCGTGTCGAGCAGCTTGGGCATGGCCAGGCTGTCGCGCAACGACAGGCGGTAGACATAGTTCGGCTGCATGCCGTTATCGATGATCATGTCGGCCGAGGACCAGGCCGCCATGAACAGGGTGCGGGTCGACTTCAGCGTCGGCAGCTCCTCGATGATCACCGGGCTGAAGCGGCCGCCGAACACGGCCACCAGGTCGGGCATGCGCGCGAATTCCTCGATGTTGCGGATGCCGCGCGCGGGCAGGGAGCGGTGGTCCTTGTTGACCAGCTCGAGCGGCCGTCCGCCAAGCACGCCGCCGGCGCGGTTGATCTCGCCGATGGCGGCGCGCAAGCCCAGTTCCACGGCCTGGGCCGAGGTGCTGTTGTCGAGGCCGAACTCGGCGTCGAGGCCGATACGCACGGGCGCAGGGGCGGCTGCGGCGCCGATGGACAGCAAGGCCAGCAGCATGCAGGCGAAGGCGTGGATCAGGCGGGAAGCGATCGGGTTCGGCATGGCGGGTCGGGAAAAAGAGGTCCGATATTGTAATCGGTAAATTTCTGACAGCCCGCTACTGCTGAGTTAGCCCAGGAAGCCGGGGGGGAGGTCAAACCTGTTCCTGGCTGTTGCCTTGTCGAGAATATTTACACAAACGAAGGAATTTTTTCTCAGGAAATCTAAGTTGCTGTTTATAAAAACATATTTCCAGTGGCACAAGAATTGCTAGATGGAGGCTATAACTCTTACCTGAAAGTGAATCATGAAAAAATTTGCCCTCGCTGCCCTGTTGTCGATGTTCGGCGCCGCCGCCAACGCGGCCGTATTGACCTTCGACGATATCCCTGGCCAGTTCCAGAACGGCGTCAGTCTTGTAAATAACTACCAAGGCTTTACATTCAACCAGACCCTGTATTCGATCGATGTCGTAGGTTCGTCCTGGGACTTCGGCGCACATAGTGGTGAGTACGCCTTGTTGAACAATTATGGCGGCACGGGTATCGTCGCCAAGGCCGATGGCAGCGATTTCAGCTTCGATGGACTCTGGGCAAAAACCTGGGCATTCGGCGCAACGCGTTCCGGAACGATCCGCGGCTACAAGGACAACGCGCTGGTCTGGTCCACCACGCTCGACATCAACGGCACGACGTACACCAACTTCGGCGCACAATCGGGCATGATCGACGCCCTGCACATGGACCTGGGCAACTATTTCCTGGTTGACGACCTGGCCCTGGACCAGCCTGCGCAAAACGAGGTGCCGGAGCCTGCATCGCTGGCATTGTTCGGCCTGGCATTTGCCGGCCTGGCCGCCGCCCGCCGCAAGCAAGCCTAACTAACCCGTCTTGAAAAAACAACGGGGGTCAGGTCTGCCATCCTGACACGAACTCTTCCGTGAGTATGGGGCGGGCTGGTAACGCTGCCTGTTGAAAGCCGTATCCCGGCCCGTTACGAAAAAACAACGGGGGTCAGGTCTGCCATCCTGACACGAACTCTTCCGTGAGTATGGGGCGGGCTGGTAACGCTGCCTGTTGAAAGCCGTATCCCGGCCCGTTACAGCAGAGTCCGTGTCTCGATGGCAGACCTGACCCCCGTTGTTTTTATGCGCCGCCGGCGTAGCCGTTTTGGCGCCAGGCTTCGTAGACGACGACGGCGACGGTGTTCGAGAGGTTCAGGCTGCGGTTGTCGGGCATCATCGGCAGGCGGATGCGCTGGCTGGCCGGGAAGCTTTCGCGCAGGGCCGGGTCGAGGCCGCGCGATTCGGCGCCGAACACGAAGACGTCGCCGGGCTGGAAGGCCACCTCGGCGAACGGCGAGGAGCCGTGCGTGGTCATGGCGAACAGGCGCCCCGGATCGGGCTGGGTGTCGGCCAGGAAGGCGTCCCAGTTCTTGTGCACCTTCATGGTGGCGTAGTCGTGGTAGTCCAGGCCGGCGCGGCGCATCTTGGCGTCGTCGAGCGGAAAGCCGAGCGGCTCGATCAAATGCAATTGCACGCCGGTATTGGCGCACAGGCGGATGACGTTGCCGGTATTCGGCGGGATCTCGGGTTCGACCAATACAACGTGGAACAAGTGCTTCTCCTTAACAAATTAGAGCGCCTAGCAAAAGCTTCAGGGCAAGGCGCAGCGTCGAAGACAGTCGCCTGTACGGCGAGACGATGCAACGCAGCCCTGGAGGTTTTGCCAGGTGCGATCAATGGGGTGGCGTGCGTGCGAATACAAGGTTCGACACGCGCACCGCGCCGGCCCGCTTCAGCGTGGCCGCGATTTCATTCAAGGTGTGACCGCTGGTCATGACGTCGTCGACGACGCCGATGTGGCGGCCCTGTACCAGCCCGAGTGCATCGTCCGCGACCGCGAAGGCGCCGCGGATATTGCCTGCGCGTTCGCTCGGCGCCACGCCGGACTGGGCCGCCGTGTCTAGCGCGCGCACCAGCAGCCGCGGCTGCAGCGGCACGCCGAGCGCCGGCGCCAGCGGCCGGGCAATTTCCAGCGCCTGGTTGAAGCCGCGCTCGACCAGGCGGCGCGGCCCCAGCGGCACCGGGCACAGCAGTTCGGGCAGGGGCCAGCCGGGCTGCGCCAGCACGGCGTCGACCAGGCGCCGCGCGAACCAGGGCGCGAGCGGCAGCTGGGCACCGAATTTCAGGCGCAGCACCAGGGCGTCGAGCGGGGCGGCGTAATCGGCGGCGGCCACGGTGGCGTCGAAATGCGGCGCCTCGGCGATGCAGCCGGCGCAGCGCTGCCCTGCTTGTTCATGCGCGCCGAGCGGATTCGCGCAGCAGGGGCAGCGCGCGCCGCCGGAGCCCGCATGGGTTTGCCGGCAGGGCGCGCAGACGACGGTGGCGGCGGTCTCGCCGCACAGCGCGCAGGAGCAGGGCAGCAGTGCGTCGAGCACGGCGCGCGGCCAGCGGTAGCTCCACAGTCGCAGGCGCCCGGTCATCGGCTTTCCTTCCTACAAACATGTACACTCCCGCCATTATCTCATTTGAACGCACCAGAATCATGGCAACTCCCCATTCCCCGTCGAAAATGAGCGCGCCGATCGACCCGGCGCGCGTGCGTGCACTGTTCGCCGATCCGGCGCGCGTGGCGCCGGCCGATTTCCTGCGCCGCGAGATCGCCGCCCGCATGCACGAGCGCCTGTCTCTGGTGAAGATTGTGCCCCAGCGCGTGCTCGATGCCGGCTGCGGCACGGGGCCGGACCTGGCTGTGCTGCAAAAGACCTACCCGGCCGCCCACATCGTCGGGCTCGATGCGGTGCCGGCGATGCTGGTGCAGGCGGGCACGCCGGCGCCGGCGCCGCGTTCGCTCGGGTCCATGCTCAGCCGCTTGATGCCGGCCAAGACCGGCATCGACCTCGTGTGCGGCGACTTGGGCACCCTGCCGTTCGGCCCGAACTCGCTCGACCTGGTGTGGTCGAACCTGGCGCTGCACTGGCATCCCCAGCCGGACCGCGTGTTCGCCGAGTGGCGCCGCGTGCTGCGCGTGGATGGGCTGCTGATGTTTTCGAATTTTGGGCCGGATACTTTCAAGGAGTTGCGCACCGCGTTTGCGGCAATCGACGAGACGCCGCATACGCTGCCGTTCGTGGATATGCATGACTTCGGGGACCAGCTGGTCGAGGCGGGGTTCTCGACGCCGGTGATGGATGCGGAGCGCATCACGGTCACGTATGGCACGGTCGAGGCGTTGTTGGCGGATGTGCGGGCGATCGGCGGGAATCCGCTGGCCACGCGGCGGCGCGGGCTGGTCGGGCGCGCGGCCTGGGGGCGGATGGTGGCGGCGCTCGAGGCGCAGCGCGGGGCGGATGGGAAGATACCGCTCAGCTTCGAGGTGATTTACGGGCATGCGTTCAGGCCGGTGCCGAAGACCACGGCGGCGGGGGAGGCGATTGTGCAGTTCAGGCCGAGGAAGCCTTAATCGATTTACATGTCGCGGGAGCGCTTTTTTACGCGCTGACGTCGCGCGGCCTGAGCGGATAAAACAGCGCCAACACTGCGGTGCGTTCCGCGTGGGCACGGAGTGCCCACCGTACGGTCGAGGCCGCAGACTTGGGGCGGAGTTTGATGCTTGCGCGCATCACATGCATTCAGCATGGCAAGGATTTTCCTTGAATAAAAATTAGCGATTTGAGTATAATCAATAACTATTTTTTCGCCCCAAGCCCTGTTTTCGCTGAAAATTGCGGCAGGAAGGCGCTGAAAATAGAACAATAAAAAGCAGCATCAGCAAGTCCCGCGCCCCACAGTGTGTTTTGCTTTGCTGGTGGCCGCGGTACGGTTTTCATTCGTAGCGCGTCCACATGCCGCGTGCCGTCCGGGAACCACTTGCTGCGCAAGGTTTCGGAGCGGCGGCGGTTCGTTCATGGAATTGCTGACCGTTTAAAAATATTCTTATTTTGGGTGGTTGGGGACAATTCATGACATATGCAAAGCGACTTCACGCCTTGATGCTGGGCCTCGCCGTATCGGCCTGCATCCCGGCACTGGCAGCCCAGGAGATAACCGGGCGGCCGGTGGAACACCAGTTGAACATGCAAACGCCCGTGACTGGTGTCGGTGCGGATATCTACAGCTTGCACAACTGGATGATGATCGTCTGCCTGGTCATCTTCGTCGCCGTCTTCGGCGTCATGTTCTATTCGGTGTTCAAGCACCGCAAGGCCCTCGGCCACAAACCCGCCACCTTCCACGAATCGACCACCGTCGAAATCGCCTGGACCATCGTTCCCTTCCTGATCGTCATCGGCATGGCGCTGCCCGCCACCAAGACCGTCATCGCGCTGAAGGACACCTCGAATGCCGACATCACCATCAAGGCCACCGGCATGCAGTGGAAATGGGGCTACGACTACCTGAACGGCGAAGGCCAGGGCATCAGCTTCCTGTCGAACCTGTCCACCCCGCGCAGCCAGATCGGCGAGCCGGGCGTGGCCCCCACCGCAGCGCGCGGCGAAAACTACCTGCTCGAAGTCGACAACGAAATGGTGGTCCCGGTCGGCAAGAAGATCCGCATGGTCTTCACCGCCAACGACGTCATCCACGCCTGGACCATTCCGGCATTCGCCATCAAGCAGGATGCGATTCCCGGTTTCGTGCGCGACGGCTGGTTCAAGGCCGACAAGGTCGGCGTCTACCGCGGCAACTGCGTCGAGCTGTGCGGCAAGGACCACGCCTTCATGCCGATCGTGGTGCGCGTTGTCTCCGCCGAGGATTACACTGCCTGGGTTGCCGGCGAGAAAAAACGCATGGCCGCGCTGGCCGACGATCCGACCAAGGTCTGGACCATCGACGAACTGAAAACCAAGGGTGAAACCGTGTACGCCGCCAACTGCGTCGCCTGCCACCAGGCCAACGGCAAGGGCTTGCCGAACGCCTTCCCGGCGCTCGACGGTTCGCCGGCCGTCACCGGCGCCAAGGGCCACCAGATCGACGTGCTGCTGCACGGCCAGGACACCCCGGGCTTCCCGGGCGCCATGCCGCCCTGGCCGCAGTTGTCGGACACCGACCTCGCCGCCGTCATTACCTATACCCGTAATACCTGGTCGAACAAGGCCGCCGAAAACATCGTTCAACCGGCCGAGGTTCTGGCTGCGCGTAGCAAGCAATAAGTTTCCCAGGATACTGACATGACTACCAGCACTCTCGACCACGTCCACGACGACCACCACGGCCACGACCACGCGCACGACCACCCGCACGGCTTCCGGCGCTGGCTGTTCGCCACCAACCACAAGGACATCGGCACCCTGTATTTGTGGTTCTCGTTCATCATGCTGCTCTCGGGCGGCGTGCTGGCGCTGATGATCCGCACCGAGCTGTTCCAGCCCGGCCTGCAATTCTTCCGCCCCGAGTTCTTCAACCAGCTGACCACCATGCACGGCCTGGTAATGGTGTTCGGCGCGATCATGCCGGCCTTTGTCGGCTTCGCCAACTGGATGATCCCGCTGCAGGTGGGCGCATCCGACATGGCCTTTGCGCGCATGAACAACTTCTCGTTCTGGCTGCTGCCGCCGGCCGCGATCCTGCTGGCCGGTTCCTTCCTGGCGCCGGGCGGCGCGACTGCGGCCGGCTGGACCCTGTATGCGCCGCTGTCCACGCAAATGGGCCCGGGCATGGACATGGCCATTTTCGCCATGCACATCATGGGCGCCTCGTCGATCATGGGCTCGATCAACATCATCGTCACCATCCTCAACATGCGCGCGCCCGGCATGACGCTGATGAAGATGCCGATGTTCTGCTGGACCTGGCTGATCACCGCTTTTCTCCTGATCGCCGTGATGCCGGTGCTGGCCGGGGCGATTACCATGACCCTGACCGACCGCCACTTCGGCACTTCCTTCTTCAACGCGGCCGGCGGCGGCGACCCGGTGATGTACCAGCACATCTTCTGGTTCTTCGGCCACCCCGAGGTCTACATCATGATCTTGCCGGCCTTCGGCATCGTTTCGCAGATCATCCCGGCCTTCGCGCGTAAACCCTTGTTCGGCTACGCCTCGATGGTGTACGCCACGGCGTCGATCGCGGTGCTGTCGTTCATCGTCTGGGCCCACCACATGTTCACCACCGGCATGCCGGTGACCAGCCAGCTGTTCTTCATGTACGCCACCATGCTGATCGCGGTGCCGACCGGCGTGAAGGTGTTCAACTGGGTTGCCACCATGTGGCGCGGCTCGATGAGCTTCGAGACGCCGATGCTGTTCGCGGTCGGCTTCATTTTCGTGTTCACGATGGGCGGCTTCACCGGCCTGATCCTGGCCGTGACGCCGATCGACATCCAGGTGCACGATACTTATTACGTGGTGGCCCACTTCCACTACGTGCTGGTGGCCGGCTCGCTGTTCGCGCTGTTCGCTGGCTTCTATTACTGGGCGCCGAAATGGACCGGCCACATGTATCCGGAAGGCCGCGGCAAGATGCACTTCTGGCTGTCGCTGATCACCTTCAACGTCACCTTCTTCCCGATGCACTTCCTGGGCCTGGCCGGCATGCCGCGCCGCTATGCTGACTACAACGGCGTCTTCACCGACTGGAACATGCTGGTGTCGATCGGCGCCTTCGGCTTCGGATTGTCGCAGGTCTACTTCCTGTTCGCGGTGGTGCTGCCGACCATCCGTGGCGGCGCGAAAGCCGACGCCAAGCCATGGGAAGGCGCCGAAGGCCTGGAATGGACCGTGCCGAGCCCGGCCCCATTCCACACCTTCGAAAACCCGCCGCTGGTGAAATGATGAACGCCCCGCGCAAGCCTGGGAACAAGAGCAACCTGCGCATCGCCCTGGTCCTGGGGGCGATCGCCTTGTTCTTCTTCGCCTCGGTAATCCTGAAACGCCTCTGGCTGTAAGCCCATGGCCTACGACCGGAGCACGCGCCTGCGCCTGAACCGCACCACCTTCAGGAAACTGGTGGTGGTGGCGGTGGTCATGTTCGGTTTCGGCTACGCGCTGATCCCGGTCTACCGCCAGATCTGCGAGGTGCTGGGCGTGAACGTTCTGACCCAGCCGGACGGCACGGTCGAGCGCCCGGCGAACACGCAGGTGGACCTGACGCGCACCATCACCATCGAGCTCGACGGCAATGCCCAGGGGCCGTGGCGCTTCCGCCCGACCCAGCGCAGCATCCAGGTGCATCCGGGCGAGCTGGCGACCGTCACCTACGAGGTCGTGAACACCCAGGCGAAGGCCGTCAAGGCGCAGGCGATTCCGAGTTACGCGCCGCAGTCGGCCACGCCGCATTTCAAGAAAGTCGAGTGCTTCTGCTTCCGCGAGCAGATGATGCAGCCGAATGAGGCGCGCCAGATGCCGGTGGTATTCTTCATCGACCCGGCGCTGCCGAAGGAAGTGAAGAACATCACGCTGTCGTACACCTTCTTCGAGATCGCCGGCGCGGTGGCGGCCAAGTGATGGAAGCGCCGCGCAAGTCTTCGTTCGGGGCGTCGATGAAGGCCGTGTTCTGGTCCTTCTTCGGGGTGCGCAAGCGGCGCGACTACGAGCACGACGCGGCCAACCTGAACCCGCTCCACGTGATCCTGGCGGCGCTGCTCGGGGTGGCGATCTTCATCGGCGTGCTGATCCTGGCGGTGAAGTTCGCAGTATCGCAATAACAAGTACTACACGTTTTTCAAGCTTCGCAATTCAACGTATGAGAAGAATGATTTAGGAGATGAAGATGAGTGTGTCAAAAACCGCGCCGCACTATTTCGTGCCCGGCCCTTCGATGTGGCCGATGGCCGGCGGCATCTCGATGCTGGTAACCATGGCCGGCGCCTCGGGCTGGGTCAACAGCGCCGCCTGGGGCCCGGCGGTCTGCCTGGCCGGCATCGTGGCCATGCTGACCGTGCTGTACTTCTGGTTCGGCGACGCCATCGGCGAGTCGGAAAGCGGCCAGTACAGCAAGAATATCGATTCGTCCTTCCGCTGGTCGATGAGCTGGTTCATCTTCTCCGAGGTCATGTTCTTTGCCGCCTTCTTCGGTGCGCTGTTCTATGCGCGCACGATTTCCATGCCCTGGCTGGCCGACCTCGACCACAAGGTCTTGTGGCCCGATTTTGCCGCGCACTGGGGCAATACCGGGCCGGCCGGCACCGTCGACAGCTTCAATACCATGGGGCCGTTCCCGATCCCGACCATCAACACCGCGCTGCTGCTGCTGTCGGGCGTGACGCTGACGATTTCCCACCACGCCCTGCGCGCCGGCCACCGCCGCAACACGGCCGTGTTCCTGTTCGCCACCATCCTGCTGGGCGCGATCTTCATGGGTTTCCAGGTGTATGAATACATGCACGCCTACCAGGAACTGAACCTGAAACTGACCTCGGGCATCTATGGCTCGACCTTCTTCATGCTCACCGGTTTCCACGGCTTCCACGTGACCATGGGCGCGATCATGCTGTCGGTGATCCTGTACCGGGTGCTGCGCGGGCATTTCACGGCGGATAACCACTTCGGTTTCGAAGGCGCGGCCTGGTACTGGCACTTTGTCGACGTGGTGTGGCTGGGCTTGTACGTTGTCGTGTACTGGTTGTAACGCCGGCTAGTCGAGACCGTGATCGGGGACAGTCGCCTTGGGTGGCTGTCCCCGTTGTATTACTGGTGCGTGACAAGTGCAAGGTAGGGTGGGCCGGGCCGCGCAAGGCACTTGTGCCCACGCGGTATGGCGTCATCGAGGTGAGACAGCGTGGACACTAGTGTCCACCCTACGTTTAGCGGATGCCGGTCGGGGCGATCCAGCCCATCTTGTAGGACGCGAGCAGGACCAGGAACAGCGTGATCGACAGGCCGACCCGCATCGCCAGCGCCTGCACCGTGCGGTTGCTGCGGCCCTTGTCCTTCATGAGGAAGAACAGCGCCGAGCCGAGGCTGGCGATGATCAGGATGAAGGCGATGGCGATGAGGATTTTCATGGTCGGCTTGCCGCGTTCGGGAAGGGATTCATTGTAATGCGGTTCAGGTTTCGGTTGAGGGTCATTCCGCTGGTGGCGACGGTTGTGCTGGTGGCGCTTGGGATCGCGCTGGGGAATTGGCAGATGCGGCGGGCGGTGGAGAAGATTGCAATTGCCGGGGCGATCAGTCGGCAGGGGGAGTTGCCGTCGTTGGTGATAGGCGATCATGGTGGTGTCGGTGAGTTAGACCGCGTGGGCACAAGTGCCTTGCGCGGCCCGGCCCACCCTACCTATCGTCGCATTCAGGTGACGGGTGAGTTCGTGAAGAACTGGCCGGTTTTCCTGGACAACCGGCCATATGGGGGCAGGGCCGGGTTTTATCTGGCGATGCCGTTTAGAATAGCGGGCTCGGATATGCACGTGCTGGTCTTGCGCGGGTGGTTGCCGCGCGATCCGCGCGAGTACGGCAAGCTGCCCGACTACGCGACGCCTGCCGGGGCGACCACCATCGAAGGCATCGTCGTCGACAAGGCCGGCCACGTGATGCAGCTCGGCGAGCCGGGCGCGCCCACGCCAGGCGCAATCGTGCAGAACCTGGAAATCGAGCAGATGGCCAGGGCGAGCGGACTGCGCTTCCTGCCTTGGTTCGTGCAGCAGTCGGGCGCGCAGGCAGGCGACCCGCTGGTGCGCGACTGGCCGGCCCCCGACCTGGGCGTCGACAAGCACCGCGGCTACGCCGTCCAGTGGTATGCGCTGGCGGCGATGGCGGCTTTATTTTTTGTGATCACAGGATGGCGCAGTGGAAGAAAACAAGTTGAATGAAGCGGGGCGCCAGCGCCGCAGCGGACGCTGGAAGCTTTTCGCCGTGCTGCTGGTCTGCGCAGCGCCGCTGATGGCTTCTTACTTTAGCTATTACGTCATCAAGCCCGAAGGGCGCACCAACTACGGCTACCTGATCGACCAGCGCACGCATCCGATGCCGGCACTGTCCAGCACCACGCTCGACGGCCGCCCGGAAACGCTGGAAGCCTATGCCGGCAAGTGGATCATGCTCAAAGTCGGCGGCGGCGCCTGCGACAAGGCGTGCCAGGACCAGCTGTACGCGATGCGCCAGCTGCGCACCATGCAGGGCAAGAACATGGACCGCGTCGAGCGCGTCTGGCTCGTCACCGACGACCAGCCGATCGACACCATGCTGATCCGCATGTACGACGACATGCACATCCTGCGCGTGAAGCCGGAAGAACTGGCCAAGTGGCTGCCCCTCGACCAGGACGGCAAGCTCGATGACCACATCTTCCTGGTCGACCCGCGCAGCAACCTCATGATGCGTTTCCCGAAGAACCCCGAGCCGGCGCGCGTCCACAAGGACATCGCCAAGCTGCTGCGCGCCTCGGCCATCGGATAAGCCATGCACCCGTCCGCCCTGTTCCAGCTGGCCCTGATGGGCCTGTTCGTTGCCAGCATTCCCCTCACCATGGTCTGGCTGTCGTCCGACGCCAACAAATACCGCAAGCTGGTGTGGGTGATGGTGTTCCTGACGTTTGACCTGATCGTGTTCGGCGGCTTTACCCGCCTGACCGATTCCGGCCTGGGCTGCCCGGACTGGCCGGGCTGCTACGGCGCCGCGAATCCCTTCATCGCCCACGAGCAGATCGCCGCCGCCGAGGCCTTGATGCCAACCGGCCCGGTGACGAAAGTCAAAGCCTGGATCGAGATGATCCACCGCTACCTGGCCATGGGCATCGGCGTGCTGATCATGGCGCTGATGTTCCAGTCGATCCGCCAGTGGCGCAAGACCAGGCTCGATGCCTTCAAGCCGGCCATGCCGGTGGCACTGTTCCTGTTCGTGTGCGTGCAGGGCGCTTTTGGCGCCTGGACCGTGACCCTGAAACTGCAGCCGGTGATCGTCACCATCCACCTGCTGCTGGGCATGGCGCTGCTGGCGATGCTGGCCTGGCTGGGCGGGCGCGAAGATTTCCTGATGAAGCCGCCGGCCCCGGTGCGCGATGCCGCCAGCCTGCGCAGCCTGCGTGGCTTACGTACGCTGGCCCTGGTTGCCGCCGCCGTGCTGCTGGTGCAGATCGCGCTCGGCGGGTGGGTAAGCACTAACTACGCCACCCTGGCCTGTGACGAATTCCCCCTGTGCGACGACACCATCTTCCCCGAAATGGACTTCGAGCATGGCTTCACCCTGTGGCGCGAGCTCGGCAAGACCGCTGCCGGCCACTACCTGCAATTCTCGGCCTTGGTCGCCATCCACTGGGTGCACCGGAACTTCGCGGTCGTCGTGACGCTGGTCCTCGGCCTGGCCGCCTGGCGCGCAATGCGCCAGCCGCAGCTGCGCCGGGCCGGCCAATTCATCGCGGCCGTGCTGCTGGCCCAGCTGTTCACGGGCGTGGCCACGGTCTACTTCGACTTCCCGCTGGCCATCGCCGTGTTGCATAACGCCGGGGCGGCGCTCCTCGTCTTGACGGTGACCATGTTAAACTACAAGGTCAAGCATCTTCTCGAAGTTTCGCAGCGCACGCCGGCGAAGCCGGATGTCCCTGCAAACGCGTATCGATGACCACCTCTACCATCCTCCAACCCACCAGCCGCATCTCGCAATACTGGACGCTGACCAAGCCGCGGGTCACCATGCTCGCCGTCTTTTGCGCCGTGATCGGCATGTTCCTGGCCACCGACGGCTTCCCCGGCTGGCGTGTCCTGGTTGCCGGCACCGCCGGCATCTGGCTGCTGGCCGCCGCCGCCTTTGCCGTGAATTGCCTGATCGAGGCCGGCATCGACGCGCGCATGGCCCGCACCGCACGCCGCGCCACCGCGCGCGGCGAACTCACGCGCACCCAGACCCTGGTGTTCTCCGGCGCCATCGGCGGCCTTGGCATGTGGATCCTGTATGCCCTGGTCAATCCGCTGACCATGTGGCTGACCTTCGTCACCTTTGTCGGCTATGCCGTCATCTACACCATCTACCTGAAGCCGGCCACGCCGCAGAACATCGTCATCGGCGGCCTGTCCGGCGCGATGCCGCCGGCCCTGGGCTGGGCGGCGGTGGCCAACGAAGTGCCGATGCAGGCCTGGCTGCTGGTCTTGATTATTTTCGTCTGGACCCCGCCGCACTTCTGGGCGCTGGCCATGTACCGGCGCGAGGACTACGCGCGCTCGGGCCTGCCGATGCTGCCGATCACCCACGGCATGGCCTACACCGGCCAGCAAGTGTGGCTGTATTCGCTGGCGCTGGCGGCGACGACCCTGCTGCCGTTCGCGGTGCGCATGAGCGGCCTGATCTACCTGGTGGCCGCCGTCATCCTGAACGCCGAATTCCTGCGCCATGCGTGGAAAGTGCACAAGCACTACAGCGACCAGGTCGCGCGCAAGGCCTTTGCCTGGTCGGTCCTCTACCTGTCGCTGCTGTTCGCGGCGCTGCTGGTCGACCATTACTTCCGGTTCTGACGATGAAAAAACTGCTGTCCGTGGCAATGCTCGCCACCGCGCTGCTGGCTGCCGGCTGCGACAAACTGTCCTCGCCGCCCGCCTTCCAGAATACCGACCTCACCGGCCTCGACTACGCCAAGGGTTTCTCGCTGACGGACCACACCGGCAAGCCGCGTACCCTGGCCGACTTCCGCGGCAAGCTGGTGGTGCTGTTCTTCGGCTACACCCAGTGCCCGGATGTGTGCCCGACCACGATGGCCGAGATGGCCGCCGTGATGAAGGAACTTGGCCCCTCGAGCAAGGACGTGCAGGTGCTGTTCGTCACCCTCGACCCCGAGCGCGATACCCAGGAAGTGCTGGCCCACTACGTGCCGGCCTTCGACCAGCGCTTCATCGGCCTGCGCGGCACGCCCGAGCAGACGGCGGCAACGGCCAAGGAATTCAAGGTCTTCGTGGCCAAGGTGCCGGGCAGCACGCCGGACAACTACACGGTCGACCACACCGCCGGCAGCTACGTCTTCGACAAGGAAGGCCGGATCCGCCTGTTCGTGCGCCATGGCGGCGGCCCGGCGCCCATCGTTCGCGACCTGCGTCAGCTGCTATGATGGTGTTGTAAACACCATCATAGCGGGGGCGCATGGAACAACGTATCGGTAGAAACTACACCCGCATCGCCACCGTCGTCCTGCTCACGCTGGGCTGCCTGTTCGTCCTCAAGCCCTTCCTGCCGGCGATTTTGTTCGCGGCTGCCGTCGTCATTTCTTCCTGGCCCCTCTACCTGCGCCTGCTCACGGCGATGCGCGGGCGGCGCACGCCGGCGGCGCTGACCATGACGCTCTCGCTGACCCTGCTGGTGATCATCCCGCTGGCGATCGTCGCCTACAACCTGGCCGACGACGTCGCCACCACCTTCGGCCGCATGCGCTATGCGCTCGAGCACGGCGAGCTGCTGCCGCCCGAGTGGATCCGCGACATTCCCTTCCTCGGCGATACGATCGATGCCTATTTGCGCGAGCTGGTCGCCAGCCGCGAGCAGATGCTGGCCCTGGCCCAGCGCATGATCGAGCCGGCGCGCCACTGGCTGCTGGCCGGCGGCCTGATGCTCGGCACCGGCGTCGTGCAGATGAGCCTGGCCGCCTTCGTCAGCTTCTTCCTCTACCGCGACGGCAAGGCCTTGCTTGCCGTGCTGGCCGTGATGATGGCCAAGGTGATGGGCGAGGGCGCCGAAACGGTCTCCGACACCATCAGCCAGACCACGCGCGGCGTGATGTATGGCCTGCTCGGCACCGCCCTGGCCCAGGGGCTGGTGGCGGCGGTCGGCTTCGCCATGGCCGGGGTGCCGGCGGTGCCGCTGCTGTCGGTGCTGGTGTTCGTGCTGTCGCTGGTGCCGGTCGGGCCTCCGCTGGTATGGGGCAGCGCGACGGTGTGGCTGTTCGCGCAAGGGGAAACCGGCTGGGGCATCTTCATGGTGCTGTGGGGGACTTTCCTGATCAGCGGCGTCGACAACGTGGTGCGGCCGATGCTGATCAGCCGTGGCACCAGCCTGCCTTTCCTGCTCACCTTGCTGGGCGTGCTGGGCGGGGTGATCGCGTTTGGCTTCGTTGGCATGTTCATCGGGCCGGTGCTGCTGGCGGTGGGGTATTCGCTGATGAGCGAATGGACCGGGACGCGCGATCCGATTGTGCGGGCCAACAATGAGCAGGTGGTACCGTAGGGTGGGCACTCCGTGCCCACGCGGAACGATGAACATTGTTGGCCTGGTTTGGTGTCAACACCACGCATGCTTCACGCGTGGGCACGGAGTGCCCACCCTACCCATCACACCTCCCGGTTCAATCAAGCCAAAGGCGGATGTCACGTAGGCCGTTTCGGCTCCGCCAGGATCGCGCGCAGCCGGTCGAAATCGATCGGCTTGGTGAGGTGATGGTCGAAGCCGGCCTCGAAAGCCAGCTGGCGGTCGCTGGCCTGGCCCCAGCCGGTGGCGGCGATCAGGAGCATGTCGGCGCCGCCGGGCAGGGCGCGGATGCGGCGCGCCAGTTCGTAGCCGGTCAGGTCGGGCAGGCCGATGTCGAGCAGGGCCACTTGCGGGCGGAAGCTCTCCAGCACGCCGAGCGCGGCGTTCGCCGTGTGTACGGTCTGCGGCGTGCAGCCGCTCATGGCCAGGAACATGGCCAGCATCTCGGCGGCGTCGACGTTGTCGTCGACCACCAGCACGCTGGTCGGGGCCACCGCATCCTGCGCGGCATTGCTGTCGTCGGGCTTGCCCTGCACCGGGGCCAGCGGCAGGCGCACCGTGAAGGTACTGCCCAGGCCTTCGCCGGGGCTGCGGGCGCCGACCGTGCCGCCATGCAGGGCCACGATGCCGCGCACCAGGGCCAGGCCGATGCCCAGCCCGCCCTTCGAGCGGCGCAGCGCCGGTTCCAGTTGCGAGAACATGGCGAAGATGGTGCCCAGCGCGTGCTCCGGCAGGCCGATGCCGTTGTCCTGCACCTCGACCACGGCCTGCTCGCCCTCCAGGCGCAGCGTGAGCGCAAGCTTGCCGCCGTTCGGCGTGTACTTGCAGGCATTCGTCAGCAAATTCACCAGCACCTGGCCCAGGCGCACCGGGTCGGCGTCGACCACCGCGTTCGGCGCCTCGATGTGCACCGCCAGGGTATGCGCGGCGGCGCGCACCATGGCGTCGACGTCGTCGACGGCGCTGCGCACGATGTCGGCCAGCGCCACCGGCTCGCGCCGCAGCTCCATGCGGTTCTGGGTGATGCGCGACACTTCCATCAAGTCGTCGACCAGGTGGGTCATGTGGCGCAGCTGGCGGTCGAAGACGTCGAGCAGCCCGTTCTCCTGGGCTGGGCGCGTTTGGTCGAGCTTCAGGATCTCGAGGGCGCTGCGCATCGGCGCCAGCGGGTTGCGCAGCTCGTGCGAGAGCGTGGCCAGGAATTCGTCCTTGCGGCGGTCGGCGTCCGACAGTTCCGCGTTCAGGCTGCGCAGCTGGGCTTCAGCGTCGAGGCGCGCGTCCAGGGCCTGCTCGGCGGTCTTGCGCGCGGCCAGCAATTCGCGCTCGTAGGAACGGCGCTCGTTCATGGCCTGCAGCGACCATTCGTCGAAGACGCGGCCCTCGACCGTACGGCGTCCGATGCTGACCAGCACCGGCACGCGCTGGCCGCCGGCGTCGCGGATTTCCATCTGCAGCTGGCCGACCGAACCCTGCACGTGCAGGATCGGCAGGCAATGGGTCTGGTAGAAGATGCGGGCACCGACCGGCAGCCGGTCCTGGATGCGGACCTTGTTCACCAGCGCCGCCTGCGAATAGCCCAGCCAGCGGCACAGGGTGGCGTTCACGCGCAGGATCAGGCCGGCGGCGTCGGTGACCAGCAGGCCGCAAGGGGCCTGCTGGTAAAGGGAGGCGTCGTCGGGCAGGCCGCTCAAGCGCGGGCCTCCAGGGCATCCAGGAAGGCGAGGGCGACGCGTGCGCTTTCCTGTGGTGCGCTCATGTGCGGGCAATGGCCGATGTTGCGGATCACCTTCAAGGTGCTGCCCGGCATGTTGCGGTGCATGTAGTCGCCCACTTCGAGCGGGGCCAGGGCGTCGTCGCTGGCCTGCACGATCAGGGTCGGCACGCGCACCTGCGGCAGGTCGGCGCGGTGGTCGGCCAGGAAGCCGACGCGGGCGAAGTGGCGCGCGATGTCCGGGTCGTTGCGGCAGAACTTGCTTTCCAGTTCGGCCGTCAGGGCCGGCGCGTCGGGCGCGCCCATGATGATCGGCGCCACGTTGCTCGACCAGCCTAGGTAGTTGGCGTCCATGGTGTCGAGCAGCTCGTCGATGTCGCCGCGCTGGAAGCCGCCGCGGTAATCGGCATTGTCGATGTAGCAGGGCGAGGGCGACAGCATGATTTGCGCCAGGAAGCGCTCGGGCGCCCGGATGCCGGCCAGCATGCCGGTGATCGCGCTGACCGAATGGCCGACGAAGATCACCGGGCCGTCGGCGAATTCGGCGATCACTTCCAGCAAGTCGTCGACATAGCCCTGCAGCGTGCCGTATTTGGTGCGGTTGTAGGCGGACAGGTCGGAATTGCCGCTGCCGACCAGGTCGAAGGCGAGGATGCGGTAGCGCTCTGCAAAGGCCGGCGACAGGAAGCGCCAGACGGCCTGGTCGCAGCCGAAGCCATGCAGGAAGACCACGGTGGTGGAACCGTGGCCGGAAATCGTAACGTTGTTGCGGTGACGGACACTCATGCGTTGTTCAGGCAAAAAAACAGACGGGCGACGGTAAAAAGATTATACCGCCGCCCGGCTATCAGTTGAGTTCGTCTTGTTCTTCGCCGCGCGCCAGTTGCGGGATCACCTTGATCAAGAGGATGCGCGGGCCATTCGTCTTCTTCACCACCACGTCGAATTTCGGGAATTCGATGCGCTGCCCCTGCTTCGGGATGTCGCCCAGCTTGGCCATCAAGAGGCCGCCCACCGATTCCACGTCGTCCAGGCCCATTTCCTCGTTGTCGATGTCGATGCCGAGCAGGCGCTCGAGCGAGAAGATCGGCAGGCTGGCCTTGCCGATGTAGGTGCCGTCGGCCTGGGGCAGCCAGTCGTTTTCGTTGAGGCGGAATTCGTCGCGGATCTCGCCGACCATCGCGCCCAGCAAATTATCCAGCGTGATGAAGCCGACCGGGCGCTTGCCCTTTTCGCCGATCATGGCGAAGTGCGGCGCCCCGGTGCGGAAGCGCCGGAAGATGTCCTGGGCCGGGGTGCGCGCCGAAATCGTTTCCACCGGGCGCAGGAATTGCGACAAATCGGCGATGTCCTTGCCCGACTGTTGGGCGAAGAACAAGTCCTTCAGGTGAATCACGCCCAGCACTTCCTCGCCTTCCTCGTCGAAATAGGGATAGCGCGAGAAGCGGTTGCGGCGCACCGTGTCCAGGTTTTCCTCGATCGACACATCCTCGTGCAGGGCGATCACTTCGTTAATCGGGCGCATCAGGTCGGACACGGCCATTTCGGAAAACTCCAGCGATTGCGCCAGGATGTGGCGCTCGTCGTGGGTGAACTTTTCCTTGCCGGTGCTGGTATTGGTGCGCAGGATCAGCTTCAGTTCCTCGGTCGAGTAATGCGTGTCGTGGCTGCCGGAGCCGGCCAGCCCGGCCACGCGCAGCACCATGTTGGCGCTGGCGTTGAGCACGAAGATGAAGGGGTACATGGCCCAGTAGAAGCCGTACAGGGGCAGGGCGCACCACAGGGCGACCGACTCGGGAATGCGGATCGCCAGCGATTTCGGCGCCAGCTCGCCGACCACGATGTGCAGGAAGGAGATGACGCTGAAGGCGACCACGAACGAGACGCCGTGGATGATTTTCTCCGAGGTGACGCCGACCAGGGCGAACAGCGGTTCGAGCAGGCTGGCAAAGGCCGGTTCGCCGACCCAGCCCAGGCCCAGCGAGGCGAGGGTGATGCCCAGCTGGCAAGCCGAGAGGTAGGCGTCGAGCTGGCCGTGGACCTTGGAGAGGATGGCGCCGCGCAGGCCGGTGGTTTTTGCGATGGCGCGCACGCGCGTCTTGCGCAGGGTGACGATGCCGAATTCCGCCGCCACGAAGAAGCCGTTCAGTGCAACGAGGAAGAGCGCCAGAACGACAAATAAAATATTTTCCATATCAAGGGTAAGTTAACAAAAGGCGCAAAAGGCGTAGCCGATGTGCATTGTACAACTCAAGCGGCGCCGAGCATTCCTTCATGCACGGCGGCGAGGATGGCTTCCACGGCGGGATGCTGGATCTTGCGCTCGTTCGAGATCGCGTAGAACTGCTCGCGCACGCCGGGCACCCGGCCTGCCACGGCCGCTCCCAGCTGCTCGGCGAGGTCGGCCGCCAGCGCTGCTGGCGCAAAGAACAGTCCCAGGCCGCGCCGCCCGAAGGTGTTCAGCAGGGCGTTGTCCTCGAATTCGCCGACCACGTCGGGCTGGACCGCGTTCAGTTCCAGCCACTCGTCGATCCTGCCGCGCAGTGCATTATTGCGCGTAGGCAGCAGGAACGGCGCGCCCTTCAGTCCTGCCGGAAAATCCTTACCCCATTGCGCCACCAGGGCCTGCGTGCCGACCACCAGCATCTCGCTTTCGAACAGCAGGTGGCTGAACACGCGCAGGGTGCTGCCGGTGGCCAGCGGGTGGTCGGTCAGCACCACGTCGAGTTTGTGCAAGGCGAGGTCGGCGAGCAGGGCGTCGTGCTGGTCCTCGTAGCAGACCAGGCGCACCGGGGTTGCCAGCTGGGTCGTGACTTCGAGCAGGCGGAAGGCGGTGAGCTTGGGCAGCGAGTCCGCAATGCCGACCGTGAGGCGGGTGCGCAAGTTGCCGGCACCGTCCAGGGCCTCCTGCATCTGCTCGCCCAAAAGAAAGATCTGGTCGGCATAGCCCAGGGCCAGGCGGCCGGCTTCGGTGAGGGACAGGCGCCGGCCTTGCTGGGTGAACAAGGATTTTCCCAAAGCCTGTTCGAGCAGCGTAATCTGGCTGCTGACGGTTTGCACCGCCAGGCCCAGGCGTTCGGCCGCGCGCGTGATGCTGCCTTCCTTGGCCACCAGCCAAAAGTAATGCAGGTGGCGGAAATTTGTGATCGTGTTTTTCATATGCTTCCGTTTTTCCGAAGTAACCCTTCGATTATCTTCGCTTTTTCTATGGGTCGTCCAGCTCTACACTGCGCCATATCAAACTTTTATTGAGGGGAAAATAAGATGAAGCACTTCAGAGGGTCATTCCTCGTGACTGCAATCTGCCTGACCTTGGCGGCCTGGTGGGGTTACGACCATGGCGGCGTGTCGGGCATGCTGACGGCGCTTGGCGTTGCCGTGATCCTGTCGGTGATGGAAGTCTCCCTGTCCTTCGACAACGCGGTGGTCAACGCCTCGGTGCTGAAGGGCTGGGATGAGTTCTGGCTGAAGCTGTTCCTGGGCCTGGGCATGATCATTGCCGTGTTCGGTATGCGACTGGTGTTCCCGCTGGTGATCGTCGCCGTGGCGGCCGACCTGGGCGCCACCGAAGTCTGGAACCTGGCGCTGACCGATCCGAAGGCCTTCTCCGGCCACCTGACGGCGCACCATGCGGAAGTGGCGGCCTTTGGCGGTATGTTCCTGCTGCTGGTCTTCCTGAACTTCCTGCTCGACGATGAAAAGGAAACCCACTGGCTGGGCAACTTCGAGAAGAAGCTCGGCGCGCTGGGCAAGGTCTCGTCGATCTCGGTGATGGTGGCCCTGGCCTCGCTGCTGTTCGCATCGACCTTCGTTGATGCCGGCCAAAGGATGGTGGTGTTGGTCGCAGGTATCTGGGGCATCCTGGTCTATGTCGGCGTAGACATGATCAGCGGCCTGTTGGAAAAGAGCGAGTCCGATGCCAACAGCAATGTCGGCGACATGGTCAAGCGCGGCGGTATCGGCGGCTTCCTGTACCTGGAAGTGCTGGATGCATCGTTCTCCTTCGACGGCGTGATCGGCGCGTTTGCGATCACCTCGGATGTGGTGATCATCATGCTGGGCCTGGCAATCGGCGCGATGTTCGTGCGGTCGATGACGGTCTACCTGGTGCGCAAGGGCACGCTGGACGAGTTCGTCTACCTCGAGCACGGCGCGCACTATGCGATCGGTATCCTGGCCGTGATCATGCTGGTGAGTATGCATGTGCATGTGCCTGAGCTGATCACCGGCCTGACGGGTGTGGCGTTCATCATTGCCTCGCTGTGGTCGTCGATCAAGCACAAGAAGAAGCACGCGGCCTTGGCAGCGTAATGAAAGAACCGCCCGGCGAGCGGCAGAACACCAGCTCGCTGCGCGTATAACCCGGTGTTCAAACGAAGTAGCCCTCAACTCTAGGAGTAACACATCATGGCAATCAGTCTGCAAAAAGGCGGTAACGTCAACCTGTCGAAAGAAGCCCCTGGCCTGACCAACCTGAAGGTCGGCCTCGGCTGGGATACCCGCGC
>Ga0308160_10000619_pt1 | contig 63794 bp, 49 predicted proteins | sample PhyFR1_FD_201036 | JGI IMG/M metagenome (GOLD analysis project Ga0308160, IMG submission 201036) | Phyllosphere microbial communities from UC Gill Tract Community Farm, Albany, California, United States - DLSLF.R1 | ecosystem: Host-associated > Plants > Phyllosphere > Unclassified | place: USA... | reverse complement strand
GCCGAGCCGTAAAGCTCAGAAAGCTGTTATTGAACAAAGAAATTTAAATCCTGTGCTTGACTCTTGTGGTTAAAAACAGGACATTTTAAATGGTTTTTCGCATAGACATTTTAATTGGTGAATAACATCTTTTAATTTAGGCATTAAATTTCAAAAACTTAGATGAAAACGAAAATCCAAAAAATCACTAAAAAACCAGTTTGAAAACAAGACGATTTTTTTTATGCTCGGTTCTGGAATCTTTTGCCAATCTATTTGTATAAAAAACGCTTTTATCTACTAAAACCTAGTTAAATATGAGTTCTTAAAATTATATCCTTACCCTTTCACTACATATAGCTAGAATGTATTAACCTTTAGCTTAGCTTCACTGCATATATCTATTTTTTAGCTTTAGACTTTAGAAAAAGTTATAAAGCGTTATATAAAATGATACTTTATAGATTGTTAATATAATTTTAAACAATATATTGTTTTTACTATTAAAATTTCAATTATCTTATTGTTACTATTCACTTAATAAGATAATTGTTAATTTTTTATTCACTATATTGCATATAGATTTATTGCTATGATGAGATAAATTTTGATTGAGTAGAAACGCAATCTCATTAATGAATACAATGATTTAAAAAAATTTTATAACTGCTTTTTAAATTATTATTCAACAGATTGCTCATTACATCAGCATAATTTGTAAATTTTATAGTGCTGCAGATCTATCAGACAAACGTTTGGACATGATGACTGCCGTCACACCTTCGTTCTATACTGATTTCGATTTGACTTAATCTCTCTAATAAATGATTCGTAAATTTAAAGTCAAAATTAAATTTACTTGGGATGAATACATGAAAAAGCTCCTTGGACTTGTTTTAGGTTTAACCGTTGGCTTAGCTGGCTGCTCTAAACCTGAAGCACCTGCAACTGATGCAGCAAAAAGCGATACAGCAAAAGAACAAACTGTAGTAATGGCATCGACTGGTTCAGATGCAGACATCTGGCGTTATATTGCAACCTTGCCTGAAACTAAAGAAGCAGGTATCAATCTTGAAGTGAAAAACTTCACTGACTATGTTGCCATGAATACTGCTGTAGCCAACAAAGAAGTCGATATCAATGCATTCCAGTCTTATGCTTATTTAGTGGCGTTCAATGCTTCTAATAAAGACAAGATTGCACCTGTTTCGACGACTTATCTTGAGCCAATGGGTATTTACTCAAGCAAAGTAAAAAAAGTTGAAGAATTTGCCAACGGCGCAACTATTGCTATTCCAAACGATGCAGCCAATGAAGCACGTGCCCTTTTACTTCTTCAATCAGCTGGCTTATTAAAACTTAAAGCTAACTTTGACCCTGCAACGGGTACACCAAACGACATTACTGAAAACGCTAAAAAAATTGTGATCAAGCCAATTCAAATGGCGACCGCTGTTCGTGTTAAAGACGAAGTGGATGCGATTGTTTTAGGTAATACTCTTGCATTGGAAGGCGGCTTGAACGTACTGAAAGACTCGATCTACTATGAGCCAGTAGACCAAAGCACCAAGTTAAATGTAAACATTTTAGCGACTGCTGAATCTCGTAAAGATGATCCTTTACTACAAAAAGTAGGTGCCTTGTATCACACTGAAGCGGTGAACAAATATGTGCAAGAAAAATTTGCGGGTACTAAGGTTGATGTAAATAAACCAATTAGTTATTTAACTGAAACAAAATAGTAATATAATCATCCAAACCAAACAGGCAAAGTCATTTTGCCTGTTTTTTTATTTTCTGCTTAGTTTCTGACGATATGATTGAATTTAAAAACATTTCAAAGCACTATCAGCTCAAAGGTCAAACCATACGCGCCCTGGACCAAATTAATTTGGAAATTCCAGAAGGCAGTATTTTTGGCATTATTGGTTATAGTGGCGCAGGTAAAAGCACCTTAATCCGTTTGATTAATTTATTAGAACGACCGAATGAAGGTCAGGTGATTATTAATCAAAAAGATTTTACCGCTTTGGATGCACGCTCATTACGTCAAGAACGTGCAAATATCGGTATGATCTTTCAGCACTTCAACTTGTTGCAAACCAAAACTGTGGCGGCAAATATTGAAATGCCACTCAAGCTTTTAGGTGTAAGCAAGGCTGAACGTGAAAAACGCTTAAACGAATTACTTGAGTTTATTGACCTCAAACATAAAAAAGATGCTTTCCCCGATGAGCTTTCTGGCGGGCAGAAACAACGTGTCGGTATTGCCCGCGCGCTTGCCAATCATCCCAAGATTTTACTCTGTGATGAAGCAACTTCTGCGCTGGATCCGCAAACCACCAAATCTGTTTTAGCCTTACTTAAAAAAATCAATAAAGAGCAGAATATTACGATTGTCATGGTGACCCATGAAATGGATGTGATTGAAACGGTTTGTGATTATGTCGCGGTGATGGAACAAGGCAAAGTCATTGAAACCGGGTCCACCCTTGAAATTTTCAGTCAGCCACAACATCCGACCACGAAAAACTTTATTCAGACTGTGCTTCAGCAACAGTTACCGGTCAACATATTAAAGAATCTCGAAAATCAGAATCACAACAGTATTTATTGCCTACAGTTCTTAGGCAGATCTGCCCAAGAAACTGTGGTACAAGCGGTGATTAAGAAATTTGATATCAGTTTAAATATCCTGTTCGCCAATATGACTGAAATTAATGGCACCGTGATTGGACAAATGTTTATCCAGTTGTTGGGTGATCCGGCAATTATTCAGCAGGCAATTGAATTTTTGGAACAAAATGGCGTGAAAGTTGAACATTCAGGAGATCAGGTATGAGAGATTTAATCGTACAATGGTTAACTGAACTTACCACACCGTTTTGGCAGAGTTCGCTTTCGATTGACCAGTTTGTCACTGCCTTACAAGAAACCTTTCACATGGTGTTTTTTGCGATGCTGTTTGGCGGAATTTGGGGCTTTATTCAGGGTATTGTGTTATTGGTCACCCGACCTGAAGGGATCCTTCCGAATCGTGCGGTTTATCATATTTTAAACCCGATTGTGAATGCCCTACGCTCGCTGCCTTTCATCATCCTACTGATTGCGGTTATTCCTTTAACCAAATTTTTAGTGGGTACGTCAATCGGGACTTGGGCAGCGATTGTTCCACTGACCATCTATATTGGCCCATATATGGGACGTCTGATTGAAACGTCATTATTAGAAGTCAATGAAGGCATCGTGGAATCTGCTCAGGCCATGGGTGCGACTCCATTACAGATTATTTTTAAGTTTATTTTGCCGGAATCACGCAGTTCCCTGATTTTAAATTTAACCACGGCCACCATCAGTTTAATTGGTGCAACCGCAATGGCGGGTGCTGTCGGTGCCGGTGGTATTGGGGATTTGGCGATCTCATATGGCTATCAACGTTTTGATACCAGCGTGGTGATTTTAACCGTGATTGTACTGCTACTCTTGGTGCAAATTGTTCAGACTGTGGGTGAATGGCTGGCCAAATTAAGATAAATCAAGATAAATAATCATCCGGTCAAAGCTTTAAAACCCTCAGTTAGAATAATGCCAGTCAGTTAAGAAATTGACTGGCATTTTTTATTTCGAATTCATCATGTTATTTGAGATAAGGAAACGTCATTTGCAACTGTTTGAGGCAGGATTATATTAACAAGTTACTGTTTCTGCGACAGATTTGCTACTTGGTAGTAATGGACGAGCTTTGCGATGAAAGGACTTTAAATAAATTATTTAAAGTCTTTGTAAGATGCTTTTCTTGCGAAGCTTCGCTTCTCATTTGGCTAAACAAAACAACTAACGAAATCTAAATGTTTGGGTTAAAAAGATCAGACTCCGTTGTGAATAAACTAAAAACTAAGGAGTTCATGATTCACTCTCATAACTGATCAGCATTACTTACTTTGAAGGTTTTTATTTAGCAGGAATATGCTGGTTAAAAAAAATCCGATTTACGACTTTATCAATAAAAACATCAGCTCTACTCAATATTGCGATTAAAAATCTGCTTCGATTTTGATAAATATTAAGCCATTCCTGTATTCAGAGCATGCTAAAATAGCCGTCAGTTTTTGCAGGGACTCATTTATGCACTTTGTTCATCTTGGTATACATACAGAATTTTCAATTACGGAATCGATCGTACGTATACCTGATCTTATGAAAGCTGCAGAGAATGATGCAATGCCAGCTTTGGCATTAACAGATCTGTCCAATTTACATGCCGCAGTTAAATTTTATAAGAAATGTCTGGATAAAGGCATCAAACCGATTCTGGGTAGTGTCATTCGCCTGAATGATGCAGAGCATAAAGTCACCCTGCTTTCCATGACCAATAAAGGCTGGCGCGGTCTAACTGAAATTGTTTCGCGTGGCTTTATTGAAGGTCAGCAACTTGATATTCCTTGCGTAAAAAAAGAATGGGTGCTTGAACAAAACCAAGACATCATCGTGCTTTTAGGCATGCATAGTGATGTGGGTAAAATGCTCAACTCATCCAACCCGCAAAAAGCTGAAGCCCTGTTAGAAGAATGGATTGAAAAATTCGGCAATCGTGTTTATCTGGCCCTGACCCGTACTGACCGCCCCGATGAAGAGAGCTTTATTGCAGGCGCGGTTAAGTTGGCCCAAAAATACAATATTGGTGTCGTCGCCCATAATGATGTGCATTTTATTGCAGCAAGCGATTTCGAAGCACATGAAGCACGCGTGTGTATTGCCGATGGTTATGTGCTTGGCGATAATCGTCGCCCACGCTCTTACACGCCTGAACAATATTTTAAAACTGCCGAGGAAATGACTGAACTGTTTTCAGACATTCCAACAGCGATTGAAAACACTTATCACATTGCCAAACGCTGTAATGTCAGCTTGCGTTTAGGCTTCAATGACCTTCCCGACTTCCCCATTCCAGAAGGTCATACCATTGATACATTCTTTGAGCATATTTCTCAGGAAGGCCTGGAAGAACGCCTAAACTTCCTTTATCCCGTTGAAAAACGCGATGAAGACTGGCCTGAAATTCGTAAAGTTTATGACGAACGTCTGGCTTACGAGATTGGTACGATCCTGAACATGGGATTCCCCGGCTACTTCCTGATCGTGATGGACTTCATTCAATGGTCCAAAAATAATGGCGTACCAGTCGGTCCGGGACGTGGTTCAGGTGCAGGTTCACTGGTGGCGTATAGCCTGAAAATTACCGATCTCGATCCGCTACGTTATGACCTGCTGTTCGAACGTTTCTTGAATCCTGAACGTGTTTCGATGCCCGACTTTGACATCGACTTCTGTATTGCAGGTCGTGACCGGGTGATTGACTATGTGGCACGTCATTATGGTCGTGATGCCGTATCTCAGATTGCCACTTTCGGAACCATGGCCGCCAAAGGCGCCATCCGGGACGTCGCACGTGTACTGGGTAAATCTTACGGACTTGCAGACCGGATCTCCAAGTTGATCCCGACCAAGCCCTTAGGTGTAGACCTTCGTGCGGCCATCGACATGGAACCGCAGCTTAAAGATATCGTCACCAATCCATCTAACCCTGACAATGACGACGCTGCTGAAATCTGGGAAATGGCGCTTAAGCTTGAAGGCATTACCCGTAATACCGGTAAGCATGCCGGTGGTGTGGTGATTGCACCAGGTAAAATTACCGACTATTCAGCCGTGATGTGTGATGCTGATGGGACCAACCGTGTTGCGCAATTCGATAAAGATGATGTTGAATCCGCAGGTTTGGTCAAGTTCGACTTCTTGGGTCTACGTAACCTGACTGTAATTGAAGATGCAATTCAGAATATTAATAAACGCATTGGGCCTGAAAAAAGCGTTGATATTGCGCATATCCCGCTAGACGATGCCAAAGCCTATTCAATTTTCGCCGATGCCAATACCACTGCGGTATTCCAGTTTGAATCCGTCGGCATGAAAAAAATGCTGAAAGAGGCACGTCCAAGCAAGTTTGAAGAAATTATTGCCTTCGTATCCTTGTACCGTCCGGGTCCAATGGATCTTATTCCTGACTTTATCCACCGTATGCATGGTGGCGATTTTGAGTATCTGCATCCATTATTGGAAGGCGTACTCGAGCCGACTTACGGGATCATGGTATATCAGGAACAGGTAATGCAGGCCGCGCAGTATTGTGCCGGCTATACCCTGGGCGGCGCGGACATGCTCCGTCGCGCCATGGGTAAAAAGAAAGTCGAGGAGATGGTCAAACACCGTCAAATCTTTATTGAAGGTGCGGCGAAAAAAGACATTGATGAAGCAACTGCCAACCATATCTTCGACTATATGGAAAAGTTCGCCGGCTACGGTTTCAACAAATCGCATGCGGCCGCTTATGCCCTGGTTGCATACCAAACAGCATGGCTAAAAGCCTACTATCCGTCTGAATTTATGGCAGCGGTACTCACTTCGGAAATGCAGAATACCGACAGTATTGTATTTTTGATTGATGACTGCCGGATTAATGGCCTAGAAGTGTTTCCACCGTCCATTAACATGTCTTTTTACCAGTTCCATGCCAGTGATGAAAAAACCATTGTCTATGGTCTAGGTGCAATTAAAGGCGTGGGTGAAGCGGCCATGCAATCGGTGATTGACTCACGTTTGCATGATGGTCCTTACAAAGATTTATTCGATTTCTGCCACCGTATTGATCTGAAAAAAATCAATAAACGAACACTGGAAGCACTGATTCGTTCCGGTGCTCTGGATTGCCTGGGCATTGATCGTGCCAGCATTATGGCGCAATTGCCGGAAGCGGTTCAGGCGGCTGAACAGGCACGCCATAACCGTGAAACCGGAATTATGGATTTATTTGGTGAAGTTGAAGAAGTTCAGCGTAAACCGTCTAAACCAGTAAAACCGTGGTCAGATGAAGTCCGTCTTAAAGGCGAGAAAGATACCCTTGGGCTGTATCTCACCGGACATCCAATTGATGTCTATCGCCCCGAGTTAAAATCCTTTATTCCTGTACGAATTAACGAATTAACCCCGACACGTCGCGGTGTTACTACCGTATTTGCCGGACTGGTTGTGGATGTTGCCAACTTCCCGAACCGGATGATGGTGACACTGGATGATGGTACGGCACGTATTGAAGTCTCTGCCAACCATGAACGTTTCCAGCGCTTTAAAGATGTTATTCAAGCCGACCGTGTGGTGGTGATTGAAGGTGAAATTTATGAACGTGAAGGTTATGACCGTCCGATGGGACGTTTAACCAAGGCGTTCAGCCTGAATGAGATTCGCCAAAAACGTGCCAATAGCATTCAGATTAAACTGAATAGTGAACATCTGACCAAAACCTTGAGTCAGGATTTACAAAAGATTCTGATTCCATATTGTAATGTCGATATGTGCAATCACATTCCAATGCAATTACAAATTGATTATCCCTACGCTTCTGCGGAAGTTCACTTGGGACTGAATTGGAAAGTTGCGCCACAGGATGAACTGCTGGCGAAATTACGCGATTATTTTGGTAAAGATGTCATTCACATTGAATATCAAGTGAAGTCCAAAGCTGCCAAGGCCGCGCATCATAGTAAGCCCGCATACATTGCACCGCCACCTGCCAATGTCAGCATGGATGATGCGATCGATCTGTATCAGGCTGAAGCCAACCAATATTCTTAATTTTTAAATATTTAAATTCAAATCGGACACATTATGAGTCAAGTTGACAATGCTGTTGTTTCAGCACATCTCTCCCATGTGCGTATTGTCATGGTCAATACCACATTACCTGCAAATATCGGTAGTGCTTTACGCGCGATGAAAACCATGGGCTTATCCAAACTGGTACTGGTTGAACCTAAAACCTACCCGCACCCGGACATCAATGCCTTGGCTGCAGGTGCAGTCGATTTAATCGAACAGATTGAAATTGTGCCTACATTAGAAGACGCAATTAAAGACTGCCATCTGGTTTTTGGTACCAGTGCGCGTAGCCGTACCATTCCGTGGCCTTTGCTGGATGCCCGTCCTGCTGCGGAAAAATCGCTCAACGCAGTCGTCAAAGATCAACAGGAAATTGCGATTGTATTTGGTCGTGAAGACCGTGGCTTGACCAATGAGGAATTGGCGATGGCCAATTATCACGTCACCATTCCTGTCAATAACGATTATGGCGTATTGAATGTTGCCCAAGCCATTCAGGTGATTTGCTATGAAATGCGCATGGCGGCCATGGCATTGACCGAACAGAAAGAAAACCCTGAAGCCACCATGCATGTGACCGATGAAATTGACATGCAGTGGGATGAACCTCTGGTCACGCATGAACAAATGGAACAGTTCTACCCGCATATTGAAAAAATGTTGGCAGAAATTGAATTTATGGATCCAAAAAATCCACGTTTATTGCCTTTACGCTTGCGTCGTCTATTTGGACGTATACAATTAGACCGTATGGAATATCATTTACTTCGTGGAATATTCACCCGTGTACAAGCGATGAATAGTGGTAAATGGAAAAAATCTACTGACAAAATAACAGATTCTTCAGAGGATCAACCTAATGCTTAAACAGCTCAGAGAAGACATAAAGGCTGTATTCGCGCGCGATCCTGCAGCTCGAAACACCTTAGAAGTTCTAACCACTTATCCAGGCATTCATGCACTGATTATGCATCGTATTGCTCATGAACTTTGGCAAAAAGAGTGTAAAGGCTCTGCTCGCCTGCTGTCTTCTTTTAGCCGTTTTGCCACAGGTATTGAAATACACCCGGGTGCAAAAATTGGTCGCCGTTTCTTTATCGACCATGGCATGGGTGTGGTGATTGGGGAAACTGCTGAAATTGGTGATGATGTTACGCTTTATCACGGCGTGACCTTGGGCGGTACAACCTGGAATAAAGGCAAACGTCATCCTACCCTGGAAGATGGTGTGGTAGTCGGTGCCGGTGCAAAAATTCTTGGACCCTTTACCGTGGGTAAAAACTCCAAAGTCGGTTCCAATGCAGTTGTGACCAAAGAAGTTCCACCGGATACCACAGCCGTTGGTAATCCAGCGCGCTTTATCACCAAAGACAAACCCAAAGATGATGAAGAAGCACGTCGCCGTGATTATGCAGAAAGCATTGGCTTCCAACCCTATGCGGCAACACAAGATCAGTCAGATCCTATTCTAGATGGTATGCGGGTTTTGCTGGACCGAATTCAACATAATGAAAAACGCATGAATACCTTATGTCAGCGTTTATCTTTACTCGATCCTTCATTTAAAAAGCAGCATGACGAACAGCCCTTTAGCGTTGAAGAACTTAAAATTATTGAAGATGTGCGCCGTGAATGTGAAGCGCAAAGCACTCAATCCAAAGCCTAAAGTGCTTATGTGAATCTTCACAATTGCTAACTTGTGTGTTCGTCAGAGTTTTTTTAGACTGACGAACATGCAAGTTGGATTTATTGATACTTCATCTGTTCAATTTTGGCCTACAGCGCAAGCCATTTATGAAATGTCAGCAAAACCTAATCAATTTTAAAATTAAATAATGGATGATCCATATGACCCTTAAGCCTTTGGCATGTACATTAATAGCGGTTTCTTTACTTTCTGCGTGTAGCACCACTCCTAAAGAAGACCCAAAACCGACTACTCCAATTATTTTTACTGAACCTGAGTTAACTCCACCATTCTATGCGTTAAATCCATTTAACTACGATGCTCCACCTCCATTTGAAATTGCATTAAAACAAGCTGCCGCACAACCTGTGACTAAAATGGAAGTCAATCTTCAAAGTGATCCATCCAAGAAAGTCACTTTAGATGTGAACAAGCTGATTATTCCAACCGTAAACAGCAATGCACGTAATTTGAAATTTGCCGTACTTGCCGGTGAAAATGAAATTGATGTCACTGAAATTGATGACTTCTTGCAATTGGTTGAAGGTAAGGCACGTCACTATCCGCCTCGTTTTACTGAACGTCAGGAACGTAAAGGTTTTGAAGCCAAGTTAAAAGAATTGACGCAACAGCTTGATACTTTGGCGTCTCGAGATAATGCCTCTTTTGATGTGCTGATTCGTGCATTTAAAGCCAGTGTGATGGCGCGTAACCTGGACTTGGGTTCGGTCTATACCACTAAATCTTTAACTTATGCACAGCGCATTTTAAAAATCAACAAAGAAGATGCTGAAGCAAACTTCTGGTTTGGTTTTGGTCTATCTGAAGGTGGCGGCCAACGTGAAGCGATTCCTTATTTAGATAAAGCGATGCAAGCGGGTGTTCAGGAAGCGTATTTATCTGCGGCAAATAACTATATTGCCATGGAACAAAAGAAAAATGCGATTCAGACTTTGAAGAATTATAAAATCAAATATCCGCAAGAAGCTGAAGTGGCTGACCGTTTAATTGCTGAGATTGAAAAGCAAGGTCGCTGGAATGTATGGCAAATCATTGCTGCTCCTGCTCAGCCAACACCAGCAACACCAGCAACACCAGCAACACCAGCAACACCAGCAACACCAGCATCTTAATATTTAAAGCTAGACTAAAGTAAAAATAGGCCGTCCAGTACGGTCTATTTTTATATGTATGGATTGATAATTAGAAGAATTATCGTATGATGAATCAAATTCAAATAAATACATACTGCAGACTATTATTATGCCAAAACAGATCTACAAAGTTTTATTTGCAGCGCTATTCAGTAGTTATCTCCTCACTGGCTGTCAGGTGGTCAGTGTAAAAAGTCAGGGCATCAACGTCACCATCGCCAATGAACGAGAAAGTATTTTAACGCGCAATAAATTAAGTGAAGCCAGCTTAAATGTGCTCTCGATGACGGGGCGTGAAGCGAACATTTGCTCGGATCAACCTGAAGAGTGCATTCGGGAACTGCAACAAATTCCCCAAATTCAAGATGAACAATTATTATCTACAGCCAGTGAAGTCTACTTAGCCAAAGCTTTAAATTTTGAAAATTCAAGTGATTGCAAAGTTGGCATATTAACCAGCACCAAGTCAGAAGAAAAAAAACAGCTCCAGCAAGTCAATTATGATAAATGTTTAGACCAGCAGCTTTATATGCTGGATAAAAGTATCCGCTACAGTTATGCCTACATGTTTAAAACAAAACGCGCACCACAAGACCGGATTTTCGATAACCGACAGGTTCAAATACGTGACTTTTATAATTTAGCACTGGCTAAACTGGTTTCGGCTTATGGTCTGCGTCACAAACCCACCCAAGTCGAAAAACGGATTAAAGTCGGTGACAGCATTTACAGCATTAACTTTGATCATTATCCGCAACTGAAAGAACAGAAAATTGAGCAGCTGCTCTCAAGTTATAACCTGAATTTTTCAGGCTTGCGTTCCATTAACCGCCGTGATGGTTTTGGTTCAGAATTTGTGGTCGTTTTACCGCAAGTGAAGGACGAGATCGGTGAAGGTAAAAATAAATACATTATCGACCCAATAAATTTTAGCTACAAAAATGGTGTTAATCCAAATATTCATCAAGCGCGTTATTTGGCAGCCACCATTACCGCGCAACCGAAATCTGCAACCAATATTGAAGATATTTTAAATAAGGCCGAGTTTGAATTGGAGGCTTTTGATCCATACAAATATGAGAAAGTTGATCTGGCAGGAAAAACCTATCCGCTTGCGGCGAATTTCTCGACCCCGTATGGGTTGTGGCTGGCACAAAATAATCTGGGGAAAGCGGCTTACTTAACCCTGATTGATCGTGATGATCATCTCACCATGCCGCATTTATACATGCTTGAACCCTATAACCCGAATAAAAAAGTCATTGTATTGGTGCATGGTTTGGCCAGTAGCCCAGAAGCATGGATCAGGCTGACCAATGACATTATGGGTGACGCGGTACTGCGTGAGAATTTCCAGGTCTGGCAAGTATTCTATTCAACCAATATGCCGATTATTGAAAGTCGCTTCCAGATTTATGCCCTGCTCACTCAGGCTTTTGCAAAGGTAGATGCCAAAGCGCCAGCCAAAAAAGATGCCGTACTGGTTGGACACAGTATGGGAGGTATTATTGCCCGGCTTCTGGTGAGTGATGCAGATGTAACAAAAAAAGCCTTAGCCATGATGAACAACCGCCAGTTAAATAAATATCAAAAATTACCGATCGTCTCACAGCGCTTAGTCATGAAGGATATTCCCAATTTTAATCGCGCGATATTTCTCGCAACTCCACATACAGGAACCGATTATGCGGATCGCTGGTTTACCAAGGCAGCGCGTAAAATTATTCGCATACCGGGTGCATTCCTTTCTGCCGTCGGTGACAGCATACAAAACCAGGATCTGGACGTAAAAGATCTATTAACCCAGATTGATCATGGCCTGATTCAAAATGGTCCAAGCGACTTAAGCCATCAATCAAAATTTATGGAACTCACCAAAAATATTAACCCGCGTAAAGGTCTCGCCTTCCATTCTATTATGGGCAATATCACGGATAGTGATGATCTGAATATCATTACCGATGATGTCGTTCCGTACAAAAGCGCCCATTTAAATGGCGCTGTTTCTGAAAAAATCATCAAAGGTGGACATTCCATTCAGGAAACACCTGAAGCCATTTTAGAATTGCGTCGAATCTTACGCCTGCATTTGACCCAATTAGGTTTACATAAACCTTAAGGCTTAAGTAATTTCAGTCGATCATGTGCATACAGCATGATCGGCTGAACTGCCATTAAGTTTGGTGTCAATTTATTTGCTTAGGCTATTCCTAGCTATGATTAGATATCATTAAAATACCTCACATTTAGCGTATTGATTTTTATTACAGCGCTATTCACTCACTCTGAACATTTTCATAAAGAATAAAAAAATGGTTTCCCTCATTTTTACGTATTTATTGCAAAGCATTTTTCTCTGCTCATGCAAATTTGATAAGATAAGCCACTCGAATGAAGTTAAGTTTTTTGATGGACATGACTTACCAGAAAATCAAAAAATATAAGCGGAATGTCTGAGTCATCAATTGACTTATCTTCATACAAAAATTGAAATTGGTGAGACAGCCAAGTTTTTAGCGATCTAGATTTATTCAAATATTTAAGGATTTTACCTCAATGAGTTACCCGGAAATCATGGCTGATCTTTCCACTTTAACGCCAATGATGCAGCAGTACATGAGCGTCAAGATGCAGCATCCTCACTCACTCATGTTTTACCGGATGGGTGACTTTTATGAGTTGTTTTTTGATGATGCCCATAAAGCAGCAAAATTACTGGGGATTACTTTAACCCATCGTGGCAAAGCCAATGGTGAACCGATCCCTATGGCGGGCGTACCTTACCATGCAGCCGAAGGCTATTTGGCACGTCTGGTTAAGAAGGGTGAAACCGTTGTCATCTGTGAACAGCTAGGCGAAGGCGAGAGCGCAGGCACTCGCGGTAAGGCACCTATGGAACGTGGTGTGGTCCGAATTATCACTCCCGGTACACTAACTGATGATGCACTACTCAACAGTCATCAATCTTCCAATCTGGTCGCGCTTTGCATTCAACAAAATCAAATTGGTATTGCACTGTTAGATTTAAGCGCAGGCATTTTTAAGGTTCAACAACAAGACTTCCAACACGAACAGCTCGCGATTGAGCTGTCTCGCTTAATGCCAAGCGAAATTCTGGTAGATGAAGATATTGTTGATCCTAACATTATTGAGCAAATCAAAAAGCAACTTGAGTGCCCCGTTACCAAGCGTCCAAATGTCGATTTCAACGTCAATAATGCGCAAAAAACCTTGTGTGACCAGTTAGCGGTATCAACACTATCCGGTTTCGGCATTGATCATTTGCCACTGGCAAAAGCCTCTGCAGCCGCACTGATTCACTATGCCAAAGAAACCCAAAAAACAGCTTTACCGCATATTCGTTCCATTCAGCTGGAACAAAGCAGTGACTTTATTGCACTCGATCCAGTCACGCGCCGCAATTTAGAATTGGTTGAACCCTTGTTTGATCATGGCACATCACTGTTTCAACTCATCAATGACTGTCAAACAGCCATGGGCGGGCGTTTACTCAGCCGGACCTTAATGCAGCCGCTGCGTGATACCAAGTTACTCGATGCCCGGCTTGATGCAACGGCATCGATGCTGAATGGCTATCATGAATCACCAATTCGCTTGGTATTGAAAGATATTAGCGATATTGAACGTGTGCTAAGTCGTATTGCTTTAGGCAGTGCACGTCCTCGTGATTTAGTCCAGTTGCGTCAAGCCTGTGCACAAATCCCTTTATTACGTCATGCCATTCAGCCGATTACTCAAGCCCAGCAATCTGGCTTAATTCAGCAATTAGATCATGAATTGGGTGATTTTAAAGGGCTATACCAACGCCTGATGTCCGCCATTGTTGAACATCCGCCGGTATTACTGCGTGACGGTAATGTCATTGCAGAAGGCTTTGACAGCGAACTGGATGAACTGCGTAAAATTCGTGATCATGCCGGTCAGTTCCTCATTGACCTGGAAACTCAAGAGCGTGAAAATACGGGGGTTTCCACCCTTAAAATTGGCTATAACCGTGTCAGTGGTTACTACATTGAACTGACCCGCGCGCAGGCAGATCAGGCACCGGATCATTACATTCGTCGCCAGACCTTAAAAAATGCAGAGCGCTATATCACGCCAGAACTCAAGTCTTTTGAAGATAAAGTATTATCCAGTGAATCTCGTGCGCTGGCGCGTGAAAAAATGCTGTTTGAAATGCTGCTGGATGAATTACGCCAGGACATCGGTAATTTACAAATGATGAGCAGCGCGATTGCACAAATTGACATGCTGGCCAATTTTGCCCATCAGGCACGTTTACGCAACTGGGCACGTCCAGAATTTAGCCCTGAAATTGGGGTGAAAATTATAGCCGGTCGCCATCCTGTGGTTGAAGCCTTAAGTAAAACTGCCTTTACCCCAAATGATACGACTTTAGATTTTAATCACCGTATGGCCATTGTGACGGGTCCAAATATGGGGGGTAAATCCACTTTTATGCGTCAAACCGCACTGATTAGTTTATTGGCCTATTGTGGATGCTATGTTCCTGCCAAATCCGCAGTATTAGGTCCAATTGATCGGGTCTTTACCCGTATTGGTTCAGCGGATGACTTATCCACCGGTAAATCGACCTTTATGGTGGAAATGACCGAAACTTCACAAATCCTGCATCACGCCACCAACCAGTCTTTGGTGCTGATGGATGAAGTCGGTCGTGGCACCAGTACCTATGATGGCTTGTCTTTGGCATGGGCCTGTGTGATTGATTTAAGCAAACGCATTAAATGCCTGTGTCTGTTTGCAACCCATTATTTTGAACTCACTGAACTGGGCAAAGAGCCTGGCATTGATAATTACCATGTCACTGCCAAGGAATTGAATGGCAATTTAATTCTGTTGCACAAAGTCCAGTATGGCCCTGCAAGTCAAAGTCATGGTCTTCAAGTGGCTAAATTAGCCGGTATTCCTGCCAGTGTGATTAAAGAAGCCCAAAATCGTTTAAAGATTTTGGAGAAACAGCAACATCAGCAACTCAATAAAGCAGTACAAAACGATTTATTTAGTGTAGCAGATGAGCCGTCTATTGAAGTGATTGAACGGGTTGTTGAAGTGGAAAAAGATGTGCCAGCGCTGAATCTGTTGAGGGCTTTAGATGTCGACAGTCTTTCACCACGTGAAGCCCTGCAACAAATCTATGCTTTGAAAGATGCCCTTGAAGCTTAATTTAAAATCATTGTAAATAAGTCAAAGACTCCTAAATGGGAGTCTTTTTCATTTAGATGCCCTATTTAAGCAGATGTTCAGTTTTTATCAAAATTAACAGCCCTATATATAACAAATATCAATAAAAGCAATTGTTAGTTACATGCGTTTTTGCCTAGAATACAGCAAGAGTAATTAGAACCATATTTTTTAGGTAGCTGTCGCCATGACCTTTGTTGTCACTGAAAATTGTATTAAATGTAAATACCAAGACTGCGTAGAAGTTTGTCCAGTGGATTGTTTCTACGAAGGTCCAAATTTCCTCGTCATCAATCCTGGTGAATGTATTGACTGCGCACTTTGCGAACCTGAATGTCCTGCAAATGCTATTTTCTCAGAAGATGAGTTGCCAGAAGGTCAAGAAGTCTTTATTGAACTCAATACTGAACTTTCACAAAAATGGCCGAACATCACCCAGATTGGTGATCAACCTGCTGACCGTGAAGAATGGAATGGTAAAGCTGACAAGTTACAATACTTGGAAAAGTAATCCTGTCCTCAAACTTCAAAAAAAGATCAGCAGTTGCTGATCTTTTTTTATACTTAAAAAAACATTTGATTGCAATTTTTCCAAATTTTATCCACAAAATTATATTAAAATAACGCACGTATTTATAAATATTTGATTTCTATAATGAAGCATTTTCTCAAGGGATTAATCGGGTTCGGTTTAATCCCACTTGTCATGATTGGATGTACCACATCTCCTCAGAAACAAGGACGTACCACCACGACTCCCGACGGAAAACGGATCTTCATTCCCCAAGAACGCATCATTATTGAACGCCCAATCCCACCTAAAACAGTTCCTTATGCTTATAGCGCTTGGGCTGCCATAGGCGATAATTTACGACGCGTGCGCGAATATGAAGTGTTTCTTGAACAAAATGGCGTAGGCAATATTATTCCAAGTTTTGAACTCATGCGTACGGCACGGGATTGGCAAAAATGTTCTCGTTCACAATATATGATTCCAAACCGTGAATTGTGGAACAATCAAGTTTCGACCTTGCGTGTATTTAAATATTTGGTTGCAGCCAAAGTGCTTACCGATTTCGAAGTCACTTCGGTTTATCGTGATTTACCCCTTAACCAGTGTGCTGGCGGGGCAAATTCATCACGTCACTTATTTAATTCGGCAATCGATTTCCGTATTGGACCTGCATATCCTCAACCTGAAGATTATGCTTTTATCGAAAATACCAAATTTAAATTATGCCAATTCTGGGCACAACATGGTCAAAGCCTGAATATGGGACTTGGATTATATGCTTCAGGTCAAATCCATATTGATACTCAAGGCTATCGTACTTGGGGACCTGACTTATCACGTCATTCCTCTATGTGTAATTACTAATCTAGATACAATGACTCGAAGTTAGTTCAGATAAAAAGAGATCTTGATGATCTCTTTTTTATTGTCTTATTTTCAATAAATTTAAACGATAAATTGCACTCTGAATGGAAAGGTTTAAAATGCTTGCATCGTAAAAAAGGTGACGAAACTATGCAACAAATGTGGACAGAGATTGATGCTTACATCGATTCACATTTAATTCCAGAAGACCCTATTCTTCTACAGACATTAAAAAATACTGAAGAAAGAGGTTTTCCAGATCACCTTGCAGTAGCTCCCAATCAGGGCATGCTGCTGCAAATGCTCATTCAGATGAACAAGTGCAAGCGTGTGCTGGAATTGGGTACTTTTGCTGCCTATAGCACCATGTGGCTGGCACGTGCGCTTCCTGAAGATGGTTATATTTTAACGATTGAAGGTCGTGACACACACGCAGCATTGGGTCAGGAAAATATCGACAATGCCAAGTTGCCGCAAACCATTGTCCTGAAAGTTGGACGTGCAGCGGATGTATTAAAAGCATTGCCTGCTGATTTTGAAGCTTTCGATTTTATCTTTATTGATGCCGATAAACAGAGTTACCCTGAATATCTAGAATTAAGCTTGGACTTGTCTCATTCGGGAACCATTATTGTGCTGGATAATGTGATTCGTGCGGGTGAAATCATTAATCCTGAAAATCACAAACCGAGCATTGAAGGGATCCGCGAGACCTTTATCGCCTTACAAAACCATCCCCGAATTTTGTCGTGTACAGCGTTACAAACTGTAGGCAGCAAGGGTCATGATGGCTTTGCATTGGCCATAGTGAAATAATTTGACACAAAGATCAAAAAACAATCGCACTGTTTTTTTATTTGTTTATTAGCAATTTACACACACTGTCCATATAGTTATCCACAAGTTATGCGGATAACTATGACTATTTTTCAATCAACTACTCTATGCCAAGCTTGTGCTTATTTGACCACCAACAACGGTACCGTTGAATTTCGGAAAATAGTCGTTGCAACACTGCCTAAAAAGAACTGGTGAATTTTACTGTGACTAAATGCACCCAGTACAATCAGTTGTATCCCATGTTCACTCTGATATTCAAGTATATTTTCAGAAACATCTCCATACCGATATTCCATCACCACATCGAGTCCTGCTTCGCGTAAATATTGTGCAGGTTCATTCAATATTTCTGGATGATCCCCAACATAGAGCACATGACACTGTAAAAGTCTTAATAAATCACTTTGTGCAATTCGTTTCATCAAGTTAACGCAGGTTGGCGAATATTCATAAGCAAAAATAAATCGTGTCGGTGGCTTAAAATTTTCGCCCACGGTCATAATGGTACAGTTAGCGCCACGAATAAAGTTTTCAACATTACTGCCGATGGGTTTATTCCGTTCTGCAGAACGCTCCCCGACTCGACCAATAATGGTAATGTCGTCATCTCTAAGCACATTAAAACTTTGTTCTAAAAAATCGCCTTTTTCTTGTAGATGCGATGCAGTTAAACCGTACTTTTGCTGAATCATTTCACTAATATGATTGAGCAAGTTATTGCTATAATTGAGTGCCAGTTCACTTTGTTTTTGTTCAAGTTCAGCCAGTTCTTTGAGTAACATTGCATTACTTTCAAAACCAATTACCCCACTTATTTCCCCTAAGTGATAACTGGCAGGGTAATAATCTAAAACCTGTAATAACACCAATTCACGTTGTGTCTGCTTTGCAACCCATGCGGCAGCTTCTGCAACTGCATTGACACACGGAGAAGAATCAATACAAGCGATTACACGTTTCATTTTCGCCTCGCTTTTCGCCTTTGAAGGCTTTAAGTCTATTTGTTATTTTTAACTTAGCATATCTATTCCAGACTATGCATGCTTTTATGTAATTAAACTTACTTGGCAATTCATCCTAATTTTATTGAACTTTTTAATCGCGATAACGGATAAATTTCGCAGGATTGCCCGCGATGATAGCCGCTTTTTCAACATTTTTTGTGACCATGCTATTCATTCCAACCACAGCATGCGATCCAATGCTTATGCCATCCTTTACGCCCACATGTGCACCCAACCAGACATCCTGACCAATCTCGATTCCCTTCGAACGCACAGGCTGCTGGTAAATTGGCTGCTCTAACTCCATACCATGGTCAAAGGCATACAAATGACAATATGCAGCGATACGGACCTGATCATGCAGCTTGATCCCCATACGTCCACCATCAAGAATGCAATGATGGTTAATTGCAACTTCATTGCCAATTTCCAAGGGTCCATGCAAGGTACAATCTGCTGCAATAAAGGTATTATCCCCAATTACAATTTTTCGCCCCGGCTCGGCAAAAATATGCGCCAGCGGTGAAATAAAACAGTTTTCACCTATTTCGACTGTTTCCATTTGCATTAAATAGGCTTGATATTCTTTTTGCCATGCTTCAGCCCAAGCCCGGTTTTTCGGTTTTAATGACCAATATAACCACGGCATATAGTTCAGACGATGCTTGTGCTGTTCACGATATTTTAACAGTGGATCTTGTTCAGTCATTCTGTGGTTCTTCTACAATTTTGAGTTGTTCACGACCGCGAGTCACATCCTGAATTTTCAAGGACAAGGGTTCTATTTGATGAATTTGCAGTAAAGCTTCGACTTGTACGCCGGTCGCGGTATAGTCTTGTTTAAATTCGATTTGCTGCTGATTGAGTTCATATTGAAAGATCGACCATTCATTAAACTGGCAGGCAAAACTGACTTTTTTCTTTTCAATCAGTTCAATTTTTTCAGCCAGTAATAGACATTGTCCGGCACAGCCACCATAAGCGCGAACCAGGCCACCTGTTCCGAGTTTAATTCCACCATACCAGCGATTCACCAACACCAGAATATTGGTCAACTCATTGCCTTCAATCGTTGCCAGAATCGGTCTTCCCGCAGTTCCAGAGGGTTCACCATCATCATTAAACCGGACATTATGTCCAATTTTCCATGCCCAACATTGATGTGTTGTGGTGAAATCTTTATGGGTTTCCAAAAAATCCTTGACCGCCTGTTCATTTTCCACTGGCACAGCAATGGCTTGAAAGCGACTTTTTTTGATGTCTTCTTCGAAACTAACTTGTGAGGCAATCGTAAATGGCATAAATCTGACAATAAAAAAATCACTGTAAAATTATAACGTGTTTTCAAACATCTGTAGCTAACTTAGATCAGCATTTAAAGTTCAACCTCATACTCTGGCAATAATCTATGCGCTAAGTTCCAGTCTGACTGTCATATATCGCTTAGTAAAACCTACAGAACTAAAGCGTCAATCTAATCGCTTTATGATGGAGTGAGATAAATATGGTTCATGGTACAACTTAGAATTTGTTTGAAAAGTGATGAGCTAAACTATAGAAATGGCTCCTCTTCCATCGACAATAAATTCTGATCCGATAATAGCGGACGTATATGACGTATATGACGTATATGACGTATATGACGTATATAAGGAAGTAAGGATAAGAATCGCTGAGCCAGCGCTTTAGCAAGTTCTTGTGTATCTGGGATAAAGAATTTAAATCCTGCTATTTGTTGTTGAGTAAAAAATAGATTTTTAAGATTAGAATCTAATGTTTAGAGTAATGAATGCGAGTCATCATTTTTTATAATTTTTAGTTTAGATCCACGATTCATACAAATGTGCCATTATCTTAAATAGAATTTTTTATAAGAATAATTTCTAAATCTTTTATAAATTTAGAACCTTAATATCTAAGAAATTAAATTATTAAAGCCTTTCTTTGCTTTTATTAATCTAACTAAATACACATATAAAATAAGTAGAATTTTCTCTTAACTCTTTAATGTTTTCTTTGGTTAAAATAATTTAATATTTGCTGATTTGTGTAATAAATTGAATCCAAGCTTACACACTTGTAACACAGTTTTTTTATGTGATATTTAACACATTATAATAATTTTGTTGAGTTATACATCTCATAAAATCCCTTATTACACTTAAGGAATTAAAAATTAATCCTTTTAAATTCATTTAATTATAATTTCTAAGTTTTTAATTAATGATTTATCAAAAATTTAAAACGCTTTAAAAATGATTTTTTCACGATTCTCAACTCTCAATTTTAATGTTATTTAAATTTGGTTAATTTCCAGAAATAAATACATTATAAAAAGGTGGGAGAGTCGATATGGCTACGATTAAAATACTATCCGCGGAAAATGGAGAAGTCCTTCAGAATATTGATAATAATATTGTGAAACTAACACAAAATTCAGTCATTCAGGTAAATGCAGATATTGATGAAGTGGTGAAGATTACTCGTCAAGGAAATTCTGCAGTTATTCAGCTCAAAAATGGCGAAAGCATCATTATTGAAAACTATTTCGACTATCCGGTGGATGCTAATCGAATTGTTTTTGAGAATGAAGGAAAATTATATTGGGCAGAGTTTACTGATCAAAATGGCGAAATGCTGGACACTATCCTTTATCATCCCCTCACAGAAGGCACTGTCGAAAGCACGAATATGGCTGCTGGAATTTTACCTTGGCTGGGTGGCGCTCTAGCGATTGGTGCTATTGCCGCTGCTGCAGGTTCAGGAGGTTCTTCTGGTGGTGATTCCGATTCCGGAAGCCGTGACAATACCCCACCTAAATTAACCGGCATCATTGTTAATGAAAATGGTCAGCTTGAATTAAGTTTTAATGAGAATGTAAATGGTTCGAATCCACGTCCTGAGGATTTTACTGTAATCGTGGATGGAGAAGAAATTCCGGTCACTAATATCATCGTAGATGGCGATAAGATTACATTGGTCACTGAGCCAGCAATTCAGGATGGCCAAGAAGTTACTGTGGATTATCAAGATAGTACGCCAAATAATGATCAAGGTATCAAAGACTCGGAAGGCAATGTATTAGATGGTCTCGATTCTGATGCAGTGGGCGGAGTAAAAAATCCAGACACTACCGCCCCTACACTACTGAGTGCCGAGGTCAATGAAAACGGCAACATTGAGCTGAGCTTTAATGAAGCCTTGGATGCAGATAATCTGCCACCTGCAACGAGCCTGGTGGTGACGGTCGGGACAGCACCTGACCAGACTGCGGTCAATGTGATTGATATTATTGCAGATGGAAATATCCTCACCCTGATTACTGATCCGGTGATTAGCGCAGGCCAGAGCGTCAATGTGGTCTATACCGATCCAAGCTCTGGAAATGATCTCGACGCCATTCAGGATACTGCCGGTAATGATGCAGCAGGCTTTAATACGGCTGATCTGCCGAATGGTGTCGTGAATAATTCTGATCAGCCAACCCCAGATACTGTGGGCCCCACACTGCTAGCAGCCGAAGTCAATGAAAACGGCAATATTGAACTCAGTTTTAATGAAGATGTTTCCGGTTCTAATCCATTAAATGATGATTTCACCGTGACTGTAGATGGGACAGCTGTTCCGGTGATAGACCTTCTTATCAATGGTAGCATTATCACCCTGATCACTGATCCGGTAATTAGCGCAGGCCAGAGCGTCAATGTGGTCTATACCGATCCAAGCGCTGGAAATGATCTTGATGCTATTCAGGATACTGCCGGTAATGACGCAGCAGGCTTTAATACGGCTGACTTACCAAATGGTGTCGTCAACAATTCTGACCAACAGGATCCCGATGTGGATTCACCGGTACTCATCGATGCCGAAGTGAATGAAAATGGCAATATTGAACTCAGCTTTAATGAAGATGTATCTTCCTCTAATCCATTAAACGATGATTTCACCGTGACTGTGGACGGTGCAGCCGTTCCGGTGATAGACCTTCTGATCAATGGCAGTATCCTCACCCTGATTACCGATCCTGAAATTAATCAAGGTCAAGTGGTTGAAGTGAGCTATAGCGACAGCACGCCGGGAAATACACAAGGGATTCAGGATTCGGATGGCAATGTGCTGGAAGGATTCGATGCAGCCGATGTGGGCGGAGTCGAAAATAATTCTGATCAACTAGATCCAGATGTAGATGCGCCGGTACTGATCGATGCTGAAGTGAATGAAAACGGCAATATTGAGCTGAGTTTTAATGAAGATGTATCGACCTCTAATCCATTAAATGATGATTTCACCGTGACTGTGGATGGTGTGGCGGTACCGGTGATAGACCTTCTTATCAATGGCAGTATCATCACCCTGATTACCGATTCTGAAATTACTCAAGGCCAAGTGGTTGAAGTGAGCTATAGCGACAGCACACCAGGAAATACACAAGGGATTCAGGATTCGGACGGCAATGTGCTAGAAGGATTTGATGCAGTTGATGTGGGCGGAGTTGAAAATAATTCTGAACAGCAAACTCCAGATGTAGATGCACCGGTACTCATTGATGCTGAAGTGAATAAAAACGGTAATATTGAACTCAATTTTAATGAAGCCTTGGATGTAGACAACCTGCCACCTGTAGCGAGCCTTGTGGTGACAGTCGGTACAGCACCAAATCAAACTGCGGTCAATGTGATTGGTATGAGGGCAGATGGAAATACCCTCACCCTGATCACGGATCCGGTAATTAGCGCAGGCCAGAGCGTTAATGTGGTCTATACCGATCCAAGCGCTGGAAATGATCTCGATGCCATTCAGGATACTGCCGGTAATGATGCAGCAGGCTTTAATACAGCTGACTTACCGAATGGTGTAGTGAATAATTCTGATCAGCCAACCCCGGATACTGTGGGCCCTACACTGCTAGCAGCCGAAGTCAATGAAAACGGCAATATTGAACTGAGCTTTAATGAAGCCTTGGATACAGACAACCTGCCACCCGCAGCAAGTCTAGTGGTGACAGTGGGTACAGCACCTGATCAGACTGTGGTCAATGTGACTGGTATAAGTGCAGATGGAAATACCCTAACTCTGATCACGGATCCGCTGATTAGCGCAGGCCAGAGCGTTAATGTGGTCTATACCGATCCAAGCGCTGGAAATGATCTCGACGCCATTCAGGATACTGCCGGTAATGATGCAGCAGGCTTTAATACAGCTGACTTACCGAATGGTGTAGTGAATAATATGGAACTACCACTGAGTTTAGCCAATGATGAGATTTCTGCCTTACTCGTTAATAAGACTATTAATACAGCTACACCACTTGCGACAATAGACGAACAAGATTTGATTAGTGTTCTTCCTGGAGATTCAAGAATAGCAGTAATGAATTTCACTATTGATAGTGGTACGGAAGATGTTGTGATTGCTGTACAGCAAGATAATTTAGTGGACTTAGCCGGCGCTTTCACTTTTGTAGTGCGAAATACAACGACTGGTGAAGAATTTCAGGTGGCAGCCGCAGATACAAGTCAAGGAGGATTAGTTGCTGGTGCACTAGGATTGGAACTACTCGGTGGGGTTGCAGATGCTCAAGGGCTTAGATTAGATATTAGTGACTTGCCTGCGGGTAATTATGAAGTTTCTATCTATGGTGATTCTTCACAACTGGCAGATATTTTGGCTACTGTAGATTTAGCGAGCTTAGGTGATAACACTGTCAATGATCTGGTGTCAGATACCGTATTAGGTCTACTGGAAACAGCTTTAACAGGCCCAGATGCCGATCCTCGTGGACTATTAGAGCAATTGACACTCAGCCAGTTATTAGAGGTAACTACTGACATACCAGCCTTAGGCACCTTGACCGGAGCTGTTAATACTATTCTCGCTCCTTTATTGAATAATCCATTATTGGGTGATTTAAATAATACATCTGTAGGCGACATAATTGCAGGTAATGCGGGAGGTGCATTAGGATTCCTATTAACTACGCTTGGACTAGGTACAGTCCTAAACAGTCTAGTAAATGGAGTACTGGCTGGTGTAGATGGTGCGGGCCAAGCATTATTTGATAATTTAGTAGAACCGTTAGTTAGCAATATTCTGCTAGATACGGTGCTCGAAGGTACCGGTCTGACTACTGGATTAAATAGCTTATTGGGATCAGTGAATACATTACTTGATCCTTTAGGATTAGATAATGTTTTACCCACTGTCGATGGATTATTGGATCTTGTGGCTCAAGAAATTTTGAGTAATCCATTAACTCTATTAGGTGGAACCACTGCTGAAGTCTACGAAGTAAATGGAGAAACTTATCGTGCTACAGGAAATATTCAGGAAATTTCAGTCGATGGTACTCAAGCTGATAACTGGGGTGATGGAGTATTAACTGCAGTTAAGGGCATGCCAGTAACTTTCGATTCAACTGATGCAGATGGCAAGTTCACTCTTATTCAGGGAACCTATGGAGTCCTTAAACTCTATGATGATGGTAGCTTTATTTATAATTCTGATAATTTAAATGGACAAGGAACTCCGATCAGTGAGGTATTTAGCTATACCGTAACGCGCAATGCGGGGCAGGCGAATGAGGAAACGGCTTCAGCAGATTTGACGATCAATATTGATCCTGTAAATCAGATCATTAACTATGCCGATGACTCCGCAGATAACCTGTTACAAGGCGGTGCAGGCAATGATCTTCTGACAGGTGGTGCTGGAGCAGATACGGCAATCTACTATTTACTGAATAATACTGATGCCACTGGCGGCAATGACACAGATACCTGGACTGACTTTAATGCTGCTGAGGGTGACATAATTGATGTTTCGGCTTTGCTGAGTGATCAGCCTGTAAATGCATCGAATCTTGGGAATTATATAACACTCGACCAGCGTGGAGACGATACGATTGTAATGATCGATCGTGATGGTTCGGTAACAGATGCAAGCTATACGCCAACAGAACTAATTATTTTGCAAAACACAGACAGTACAAGCTTGGTGCTTGAAGATTTGATTAAATATAATCAAATTTGATTAGCCAGATAAGAAAAGGTTTTTCGAAATCTTTTCTTATCAAATTCACTTGTAGATATAAATCCAGCACTTAGCGGGATTTTTTATATTTTGGATAAACATTTTAAGCGTTAATATCAGCTCAATGCAGTCCTCATAATAATCATGACCACCACACTTTCCTTGTCGTCGTTTGATGTTTATGTGCAAGTTAGCTTTGATCAAGGTATTTGTAAACAAAATCCTTTCTCAGATTCCGCCAAATTAATTTCTGTTGCTTTCATCTAAGAATCTAAACAATAAAAAACCTCCTGTAAAAAGGAGGTTTTTTATTGGGCTCTCAATTTTTAATTAACGTTCACGCAATGCTTCTTGTGCTTTATTGAACGGCTTAATCAGATAATCCAGCACTGATTTTTGTCCGGTTTTAATATCCACGGTGGCCACCATACCCGGAGTAATACTGAATTGCTTACCGGCTTTATTGGTTAATTTAGCGGTATTGGTTCGAATATAAACCCGGTAATAAAACTGGTCCTGCTTCACTTCATCCCGGATAGTATCTGGCGAGATGGTCGTCACCTTGCCTTTTAATCCACCATAAATGGAATAATCATAAGCCGTGACTTTAACCAAGGCCTCCTGACCAGGATGAATGAATGCAATATCCCTGGGTGAAATTCGCGCTTCAATCAATAATTGCTCATCCAAAGGAACAATGGTCATGAGCTTGCCATTTTGTGGAATCACACCACCAATGGTCATGACGTCAATTTCCTTGACTATACCGCGCATGGGTGCCTTGAAAACCGTACGGCTTAAAGTATCCGACTTTCCTCTCACCACTTGTTGCTGTGTTTCTACATCTGTATTGGCTTTGGATAATTCTTCACGCGACTTCACATAATACTGATTGCGAATATCATTCATTTGATTACGAAGATTATTGGCTTCACGTTTTAGACGTAACACTTCCACTTCACTGGCAGCACCTTTAGCCACAAGCGGTTCGGTCATGCTCAGTTCCTGCTCAATCAAACTTAAAGCCTGACGTAGACCTGCCATGGACTCATCCAGATTGGCACGGCGTGAATTATAAAGTGCGGTTTCTTCCTTCACCAGTTTGGTGTCTTTTAAAACTTCCTGAGGAAACGAAAGCGGTGTTCCGTTCACTTCAGCTCTTAAACGTGCTGAAGTTGCGCGTGAAGACATCAGCAACGAAGCCGATTCTCCAACATTGGATTCCAGTCGGGTCGGATCCAGCTGAGCCAGGATCTGGCCCTGTTTGACAATTTCACCTTCACGGACATTCAACTTGGTTAGAATGCCACCTTCAAGAGACTGAATAGTCTGCTCTTTTGAGGAAGGCACAACTTTACCTGTCCCGGTGGAGACTTCTTCAAGTTTAAAGAACCATGCCCATAGCAATAAGGTGACTAAACCCAAACAGATAATCCAAATAAATAAACTGGCTTTGGGTAAAGGCGGTTCAAGCTCAGTGACTTTGATGCTACTTTTTAGATTTTGTGATTTCGCGCTCATGAATTAGCTCCTGCAACCTGACGTTGCTGTGGCTGATTTTGATTGAGAATCTGATCACGCGGTCCGTCCATCACGATCTTGCCATCATTCACCACAATAATTCTGTCCACCAGCTCCAGTACTGCACGACGATGCGTCGCAACAATCATGGTGCGTTGACCGAGCCATAATTTCAAATGATCGATCAGTTGTTTTTCAGATACATCATCAATGGATGCTGTTGGCTCATCCAGCAATAGAATATTGGGTTGGCGAATCAGTAAACGTGCCAGTAATAGTGCCTGTTTCTGACCACCAGAAAAACCAACGCCCCCTTCAAGAATCATATGATCCAGGCCTTCTTTTTTCTCCTGCACAAAATGAATTGCACCGGTAATTTTCAAAGCATTCAATATTTCTTCATCACTGGCCAAAGGCGCGCCAAGGGTCAAGTTTTCACGCACCGAACCAAAGAACAAATGCGCATTCTGGTTCAGTAATCCCATATCACGGCGCACATCTGAGGGATCGATTAAGCCCAGCTCAACACCATCAAGTTTGATTTTGCCCTGAACAGGAGTTTGCATGCCTGACAACAATTGCAGTAGTGTCGATTTACCAGCGCCATTGCGCCCAAGAATGGCAATTTTTTCACCTGGTTTGATTTCAAGTTTTGGAATCATCAGGCTTGGCTTTGGATCATCCTCGCCATACTTGAAGGTCACGCCCGTTAATTCATAATGACCATTTAGTGCCGGACGATGAATCAAATGGGCATGGTCCGGTTGGTCCACCGGTTTTTTCATCAATTCATCCAATCCATTTTTCGCCACTTTGGCTTGCTGCCAGCGGCCCAGCACACCGGTAATTTGCGCAATCGGACCCAGCATGCGTGAAGACAACATCGAACAGGCCACCAAAGCACCCGTGGTCATGTCACCTTTCATCACCGCAAAACAACCCACCAGCACCACAATTGCAAAGGTCAAACCCTGAATTTTCTGGGTCCAAGCATTCATCACACCAACAATTTTACGTTGACGCATTGAAACATCCGCAGATGATTCATTCATGTGGTTCCACTGATTCTGGAATCTTGCTTCCGCACGCAATAGCTTGATATCTTCAATGCCTTGGACCGCTTCAACCAGCATCGCATTACGAACTGCACCTTCGCGCATGCCTTCACTGGCCAGTTTCGCCAAAGGTTTTTGTGCCAAAATCCCAGGCAGAATCATTAAAGGTACAACCAGAAGCATCACCCAGAACAGGTTGCCACCAATCAGCCAGAAAATCCCCAAAAACAGCAGGAAGAAAGGTAAATCGGCAATCGCTGAAATTGTGGTGGAGGTTACCAGTTCACGTACACCTTCAAGTTCACGAATCTGCGAAATAAACGTGCCTGTAGATTTGGAGCGTTCACTGTTTTTAATTCTTAACGCATGACCAAAAACCCGATCTGATATTCTTAAATCTGCACGCTTGCCAATAATATCCGACAGGTAAATTCGTGCGACCCGCAAACTGAATTCGAAAATTGCAGCAATTAGTACACCACCGGCCAGTACCCATAAAGTGGGAATGGACTGTGCCGGAATTACTCGGTCATAAACATTCATGGAAAAAACCACAGTCGCCAGGGCTAGGATATTGGCAATCATGGAGCCAAACATTACATCGACATAACGTTTCCAGTCACGTAATACAATCGTCCAGAACCAGCTGCTTTCATAAGGCTTGATGTATTCGTCCACCCGCGCATCTGGCACGGATTTCTCCGGTCGAAGAATATAAACATGACGAATATTGGACTGCAGCACATCTAGGGTTAAAGTCTGCGCAAGCCCCTGATCACCACTCAGCTGGATATTGGCATTGCCTTCAGCATCGACCTTTTCAATCACCCCGACCTGACCATCATGAAATTCCACGACAACCGGGAGACGCCACGGATTGATTAAATCTTGAGTGAATGCAGACTTACGCATACTCATGCCGACCTGACGCGTAATTAATGCCAGAATGTCATCAATATTCTGGTTGGGATTCCAGTCTAGCTGTAAACGGATACGTTCTTCAGAGGGCTCTATACGATAGTGTTTGGCAATCGTGAGTACCGCTTGAAGCCAAGGCTGATAATTGTTTTTATTATTCATGGCTGAATCTCAAACCCCTGGATTGGAATATTATTAAGATCATAGAGATCACGAGAACGTCCTGTGACCGTAATGTATCTCACAATGGCATCATAAATGTCGTAACGTGCATTTTCGATTTCCTGAGCTGCACTGTGAATAGACTGTTCTGCATTGAGCAAGTCAACTGCTGAACGCGTCCCCAGTTTATATTGCTCCTGATACAGCTCTCGGGTACGAATTGAGGTTTCCTTGCGCGCAATCAGAATACTCATCAGATGCTGCTTATTTTCGATTTCTTCACGTAATACCCGGATTTCATCGAGCACATCCAGATAGACTGAATTGACCTTTGCCTTTGCAGCTTCCTCGGCATAACTGGCAGCGCGGGTCTGGGATGCTTTCGCCCCACCCTGATACAAATTACTGCTCGCTTCCAGCATGATGGAGTTATACATCCCATCATCTTCATTATTATTGGGATTACGGCCATTTAATGCTTGGCTGAGCGAACCTTTAACACTCAAGGTCGGATAGTTACTTAATTTTGATTGTTGCTTTTGAAATTTGGCAACTTCGACCTGTGCCTGTGCAGCAATCATGCTTGGAATTTTATTAAATTCTGGATCACGGTATAAATCGGAATCCCTCACCACACGCTCGGGAATAGCCCAATCCTGACCGGTCACATCCGCACCCAATAAGGTACGCAATTTCTGCTGAAATTTTTTCAGCTGCGTTTGCTGTACCACTAAATTGGCCTGTGCAGCTTCTAAATTTGCACGTGCCTGAACGGGGTCAGCCTGGGTACTAATCCCCGCCTGTGCTCTTAAATTGGCAATTTCTGCAATGCGTGAAATGCCGTTAATCTGCTGCTGTGCAATTTGGGTGATTTCCCGATAGCGCTTAATATTCACAATCGCATTGGCAGTTTCATAGGCCACATTATCGATGCTCAGCAAAACATTGGCCTGTTCAGCCGTAAGCTTTGCCTGTTCAATATCCACCCCACTTTTAACCTTGCCAAAATCGTAGAGCATTTGCGTGGCATTCAGACTGATCAGCTGGCGTCCACGCTCACCGGAACTTAAGTCTCCCGTGGACAATCCGCCTGAAAGCTGCGGATAATATCCAGCTTTGGCAACATCAATATAAGCGCCCTGTCCAGCTAAAACCGAAACGCTCTGTGAAACATCCGGACTGCGCTGTAATGCCCGAAGGATGGTTTCATTGAAGCTTAATTGGCTAACAGGTTGATACATGGGTTGATTTTTAGAAAAAGCCAGTGTTCGATCAGAGCCCTGTATTACAGGTAATTCCTGAACTTTTGAAGTATCCAATTGAAAGTTACTGAGGGTGTGAATATCGGCTTTATTATAGTTTTCATCAGGTTTAGGAACAAAAATCTGACTGATCCCAGACTTGACCGATTGCATAAACTCTTTTGAACTGTCTGCATGTGCATAGTTTATGTGTAAAGGCATTATGCATATCAGACACTGTATGCTCCGCATACATCGATTTTGCCGCAAAACTACTTTAGATTGATTTTTTAATATCATTTGAATGGCAATTACATTTAATAAATATTTTAAGGTATTTGGTAGAGAATACGTTGTTTTTATAAAATAATTGTTATTTTTTATAACTATAATATCTAGATGATCTTGTCATTAATTGATGACAAAATCATCTTTTATTTTGTTTATTTTTAAACCATAAAATCTTCACCAAGATAAACTTGGCGCACGGTTTCATTTTCAAGCACTTCTTGCGGTGTTCCTTCAGCAATTACCGCACCTTCACTGACAATATATGCTCGTTCACAAATCGCCAAAGTTTCGCGCACATTATGGTCGGTAATTAATACGCCAATTCCACGATCTTTTAAGGTACGAATAATATCTTTGATATCGCCTACAGAAATAGGATCGACCCCGGCAAACGGCTCATCGAGTAACATAAACTTAGGATCAGCAGCCAAGGCACGGGCAATTTCGGCACGACGACGTTCACCACCCGAAACACTCATGCCTAAAGAATCTTTAATATGAGTAATTTTAAAATCAGCTAGTAACTCACTTAAACGTTGTTGGCGTTGCTGTTTGTTCAAATCTTTACGGGTCTCAAGAATCGCCATAATGTTTTCAGAAATGGTCAGTTTTCTAAAAATAGACGCTTCTTGAGGTAAATAACCAATTCCTTTACGAGCACGTTCATGCATGGCCAAATCGGACAAATCCAGATCATCCAAATGAATCTCACCTTTATCCATCCGGACTAAACCAACCACCATGTAGAAACTTGTAGTTTTACCGGCACCGTTTGGTCCAAGTAACCCGACAATCTGCCCACTTTGCATCTGGAAAGAAACGTCCTTGACCACCCATCTTTTACTATAGTTTTTTGCCAGATGTTTAATACATAGGGTTTGTGGTTGATTTAGCGATTGATCCATTAATCACGTGCTCCCGGGAATGATTTTGAACTCGAAGGTGGAATCACAATTTGGACACGACCTGAAGATGAACCGGTGTTATTCGGGGTACCTGTCGCCTCAATATCACCCTTATTCATACTATATTTCAAAGTATTACCACGAATACTTGCGCCGTCTTGCTGTAACAATGCGCTGCCAGACAAGGTGATAATGCCGGTTTGGGCATTATAGAGAATCTTTTGTGCCTGACCTTTGGCTAACCCTTTATTGACATCCACTTTTTGCTGAAAACGTGCAGGGCCACCCGTTGCAGTAATGGTGCTGATTTCTTTTTGACTGTTGAGATTGGCAACAATTGAATTGGCTTGCAATTTCATGGTGCCTTGCTCGATGATGACATTACCGGTATAGGTCGTCACACCGGTTTTTTCATTATAGGTTGCACGGTCAGCTACTAGGGAGATAGGCTGATTTCGGTCCGCAGGAATTGCAAATGCCGTTGCCGATGAGAATACAACCAAACCGACTAAAGCTGCTTGCTGAAGCAAGGTTTTAGAAAATGTAAGCTTAAGATTTTGGTTCATATTTTCCTCGAATATTAAAAAATTCGTATTGACCGTTATTTAAATTGGCTTTCAGACCTTGGCTTACAAATTCAGCTTGCGGAGATTGCACAATTACTTGTTTATTGGTTTCAATTTCACGAGTTTTAGGATATCCAGTTAACTCTGTGGTTCGAAATTGCATTTTGCCTTGTTGCATCAACTTGACCGCCAACACATCTCCAGACAAAACAACCCGCTCATTATCATCATAACTATTTGCGACTTTGGCATAGAAAGTGGCATCGACTGCGCCATTTGTATACATAGACGCATTTAGATTAGTGAGTTTTGCGGTTTGTTTTTGCATGTCCTGTTCAAGACGATCGACCTGAGCGCGGACATACAAATTACCGTTATCATCGGTTTGGGTGAGATTAATTTTCTCAGCGGAATAGGTCATACTCCTTGCTGAATCAACCTCAAGTTTATTGCCCTTGCCGCTGTAATAGTAGTAACCACCACTTATAGCTGCAATTGCTATAGCAGTTACGTATAAAACTTTTGTATCCATAAGTGTGGTACTTAACTCAAATTAAATGAATTATTTAACTATTAATGTGGGACAGACGTATATTTTTCAAGAAGCGTTTCGTAAGCCCCTTTAGCCATTAAAATCATATCGCAGATTTCGCGTACCGCGCCGCGCCCACCCATTGCCTGGGTCACCAGGTCTGCACGACGACGCACTTCAACATGACCATTCGGCACGGTAACTTTCATACCTGCAATGGCAAATGCAGAAAGATCAGGCCAATCGTCGCCCATATATAAACAGTCTTCTGGTGCAACATTCAATTGTGCACAGGCTTCACGTAATGCGATGCCTTTATCTTCACGGCCTTGAAAAACCAAGTCTACACCCAAGTCAGACATGCGCTTTTCAACAATATTGCTGGTACGTCCAGTAATGATAATGACTTTGACCCCGGCTTTCTGTACAAGTTTCATACCCAAGCCATCACGAATATCAAAAGACTTGATTTCATCTCCTGTATTGGTGAGGGTCACAAAACCATCACTTAAAATACCGTCGACATCAAGAACTAAAGCTTCAATATGACGCGCTTGTTCTAATAAAATATAAGATGCCATTTATTAATTTACCCCAGCTTGAATCAAGTCATGCATGCTAATCACACCAATGACTTTATTTACATCATTTACCACAACAAATTGATTGATTTTGTTTTCGTTCATTCGTTCCAAAGCTTCAACAGCTCGCACTTCTTGCGAAATGGTTAAAGGGTTTTTTGTCATTACTTCCGCTACGACCAGATTCACATCAAAACCTTGCTGCTTATCAATTAAACGACGTAAGTCACCATCGGTAAAAATACCAAGCAGAACATTATTTTGGTCTACAATTGTGGTTAAACCTAGGCGTTTGTTTGAAATTTCGTATAAGACCTGATTCATTGGTGTATCTGGAGAGACTTTTGGTAATTCTGTCTCTTTATGCATGAGGTGTTTTACATGTAACAATAGGCGTTTACCCAAAGCACCCGCTGGATGCGACATGGCAAAATCATCTGCAGTAAAACCACGAGCATCAAGCAAAGCCACAGCCAGCGCATCACCTAAAGCCAAGGTTGCGGTCGTACTTGAAGTGGGTGCCAGACCCAGTGGACAGGCTTCCTGAATATTGCCCAAGGTTAACGCCACATCTGCATTTTGTGGCATCGGACCTTTATCATCACCACTGATGGTAATAAGCGGAATTTCCAAGCGCTTGATCAAGGGCATCAGCATCATAATTTCATCACTCTTGCCTGAGTTTGAAATTGCAATCAGTACATCACCCGGTACCAGCATACCTAGGTCGCCATGCCCTGCTTCACCCGGATGCATAAAGAATGATGGAGTACCGGTAGAAGCAAAAGTTGCCGCCATTTTACGACCAATATGACCAGATTTCCCCATGCCGGTAATCACTAAGCGCCCTCGGCACTGCAAAATGATTTCACATGCATGGCTAAAACGTTCATCAATTTGCGTCGCCAATATTTCTAGCGCTTGTTCTTCTATACGCAAGGTTTCTAATGCAACTTTTTGGAAGTCTATTTGATTTGGCATATTTGGTGGGTTCAAAGTAGGTTTACCTTAACGCTATAAAGCGTTGACTCTAATCAAGCAAAAATAATTTTCGCAATTTTATCATATCTATGCAAATCGCACGTTTCTAAATGTACAACTTTTCACAAGCCTATAAAAAAAACGCTTAAAACTTTATGAATAATAATGCTTAGGTTAAGATGAGCCATCTTTTGTAAAAGCATTTTAGAAGACCTATGCAACCATTTGTTCTATACAACTCAGAGCAACGTAAAAAAGTTGAATTTGTTCCGCGTGTCGAGGGACATATCGATATGTATGTTTGCGGTATGACAGTTTACGATTATTGTCATATTGGGCATGCTCGTGTCATGGTTGCATTTGACTACATTATCCGTTTCTTGCGCAGTCAAGGTTGGAAGGTTAAATACGTTCGTAATATTACCGACATTGACGACAAAATTATTAAACGTGCCAATGAAAATGGCGAAAGCATTACGGCTTTAACGGATCGTTTTATTCAGGCCATGAATGACGATGCTGAAAATCTGGGTTGCTTACACCCTGATGAAGCACCGCGTGCAACTGATTATATTGATCAGATGCAAAATATGATCGGTAATTTGGTCAATAAAGGCACGGCTTATCCTTCTAGCAATGGTGATGTTTATTTCCAGGTTGAAAAATTTGCTAAATATGGTCGTCTTTCAGGTCGTAAACTGGAAGATATGCAAGCCGGGGCGTCAGATCGTGTCGATGTTGAAGTTGAAAAGAAACATCCGTTCGACTTCGTGCTGTGGAAACATGCCAAGGAAAATGAGCCATCTTGGGCTTCACCTTGGGGCAATGGTCGTCCGGGTTGGCATATTGAATGTTCAGCCATGTCGACTTGCTGCCTAGGCAACCATTTTGATATTCACGGTGGCGGTTCAGACCTGATGTTCCCGCATCATGAAAATGAAATTGCACAAAGTGAAGCTTCGACTGATGAACAATATGTAAATTACTGGATGCATGTAGGTTTCATTAATGTCGATGGCGAAAAAATGTCGAAGTCTTTAGGCAACTTTTTCACCATTCGCGATGTAATGGATAAATTTCATCCCGAAGTGATCCGTTACTTTATTGTGTCATCACACTATCGCAGTCCAGTAAACTTCTCGGACACTGCATTAAAAGAAGCAAAAAATACCCTTTCACGTTTCTATCATTCATTTAAAGCTTATCAAGCGGTGTATGGCGAAAAAACCGTTGAGAGCTTAGATGATGCTTTGGTTGAACGCTTTAATGCGGCAATGCGTGATGACTTCAATACGTCTGAAGCGATTGCGGTATTGTTTGAAATCAATAAAGAACTCAATCGTGCAGTAAAAGATGAAAACCAGGAACAGGCAACGCTTTACTATTCAACTTTACGTCACCTCACCAACATTCTTGGTATAGTTCAACACAATGTCGATGATTTCTTGAAATCCGATATCGGTCAGGAAGCTTTAGGCTTAACCGCAGAACAAATTGAAGATTTGATTCAACAGCGTAAAGATGCGAAAAAAGCCAAAGAATTTGCCAAAGCAGATGAAATTCGTCAGTCATTGCTTGACCAGGGTGTGGTTTTGGAAGATACCCGTCAAGGCACCATTTGGCGTCGTGCTGATTAATTGATCATTTGTAATTATAGAGAGTTGACAGTTTTGTGAAATTCTCTATAATTCACACCATTGCGGGAATAGCTCAGTTGGTAGAGCATAACCTTGCCAAGGTTGGGGTCGGGAGTTCGAGTCTCCTTTCCCGCTCCAGAATACGAAAAAGCCCTGATCATTGATCAGGGCTTTTTTTATAATAATTTTTTATAATTTTAACCTGAATGCTTTATTTCTGATTTTTAGCTCAACTCACTAAAGTGACCAAAATATAATCAGCTAGTAGTCACGTAAATTTCTATTTCTTTTAAACGTGTAATAGTTGTACTTCCAATTAAGTAAACTCTAAGTCCAAAGCTCAACTTAATCTCCTTAATTTAAATTGCTATTTCACACAGTAGAATTAATAAAGCTATCCCTAATCAGCAGATCGCAATTAAGAATTGGAATTAGAAATTCTATTTTTCCAGTCCAATTCACTAAGAATAAATTCTCGCATTAAATCAGCTAATGATGGTCTTAAGTTAATGTCTGGACCGCCATCAATGCCAGAACAATCCACCAACCATAGAAAAACTTGTTCGAGTCCTTCATTTTGCTTTCCCCATTTCCTTACAATTCAATTACATGAACCAAGGAGAAAGCACCGCTAAGCTGGACTTTAGCCTTGAGTAATGTAACGTGTTAAAGCTGCTGCTGTTTCCTTCAACGCTTTAACTCTTTCATGTTTAAAATCAATAGGAAGATGTAAATCACTTGCTAAAGCTGCAATACAAAACTCAATCTCGCCATGGGCATTGAAAATTGGTACGCAGATCGCATTTACACCCACCAACATATCGCCTGAAACTGTCGCAGCACCTTGCCCGATAATGCTTTGTTTCAACGCCAGAAACTCTTCCCAATTGGCCGGATAAACTTGTTGATTGAGCGCCTGTTTCTGTTGCCATTCGCGTTCCATCAATGGCCGAACGATGTCGTCTGCCATAAATGCAGCATAGGCACGGCCCGTTGCCGAATTCAGTAAGGGCATAATTGAACCGACTCGCGTAATGACCGAAACCTGTTGATTCGGTTCAATCCATTGCACGATCAATGGTCCCTGTGATGTCCATTTACTGATCTGTAAACCGCAATCAATCTTGCGGTGCAAATCGTAAATCATCGGTTGGGCTGCCTGAATCGTGTCGGTTCGTTGAATACAACTTAAACCTAAACGCCACGCCTGTTCCCCGAGTGCATATCGTCCATCATCCAGTTGTTTGGCATAACTCATTCGAACCAAACTCACCACATAACGATGAACTTTTGCAGGATGCATCGACAAATTTTCAGCTAGTTCTTTCAGCATCATGGGGGTTCGATGCGCAATCAGCGCATCAAGTACCGTCAACCCGACTTCTAAAGATTGAACCCCACCTTGTGTTTTTTCTTCTGACATTGGTTTTCAAACTCATTCCTGGAATGACCAGCATTCTACTCGAAGCAACCCAATTTCAAAGCATTACACACAAGAAAAAAATGGCTTTCAGTCTTAGGTTGCCCTTTTCCCCTGATGATCTCAAACTTTAGCTTAATTACGTTATTCATAATTAAATTATGTATTGCGTAATCTGTTGAAATGAGTATGATTGGATTAATAGCAAAAATCAAGCGTCTTAGACCTAAGCCTTATAAGTTTTTTAATTTCAAATAAACAACTGTTTTAAAATAGGTTTAAATAAATATGAATAAAACTTGGCACTATAGTCTTAGACCGCTTTGATCAATTTCAGAACTCGATGAGTAAAGGCAATATCCAGAGATTGCTCTATTTCGACACAAGGAACACGTACATGACAGGTCAATTAAAATCATTTATTGAGGTCGCACCGGATTCGGATTTCCCCATCCAGAACTTACCTTTTGGTGTATTTAGTGAATCAGCTGAAGGCGAGCGTCGTGTGGGTGTCGCATTGGGCGAATGGGTGGTCGATCTTGCAGCACTGGAAGCGCAGGGTTTGTTGAAAATCAATCCAGGCGAAACTTATTTCAATCAACCGACATTGAACAAGTTCATTGAATCCGGCAAAGCCAACTGGTCTAAAGTGCGTACCGAACTTCAGGATCTCTTATCTGCAAACAATGCCACGCTGCGTGACAATCAGGCCTTACGTCAGCAGGCTTTCTTTAAACAGGCAGATGTCACGCTGCATTTGCCAGTCCATATTCCAGGCTATACCGATTTTTATTCTTCTAAAGAACATGCCACCAACGTGGGCTGTATGTTCCGTGACCCTAAAAATGCACTTTTACCGAACTGGTCGGAACTTCCAGTCGGTTATAACGGTCGTGCCAGTTCGGTGATTGTCAGCGGTACCAATGTAGTTCGTCCATCAGGCCAGATTAAACTTCCAGATAGCGATCGTCCTGTGTTCTCGGCTTGTCGCAAACTCGATTTCGAACTTGAAACCGGTTTCATTGTGGGTAAACCCAATAACCTCGGTGAACCGATCTCTATTGAAAATGCCTGGGATCACATCTTCGGCATGGTGCTGTTCAATGACTGGTCGGCACGTGATCTGCAACAGTGGGAATATGTACCGCTAGGCCCATTCAATGCAAAAACTTTTGCATCGTCAATCTCGCCATGGATTGTGACTATGCAAGCACTTGAGCCATTTAAAACCAGCTCACCTGTTCAGGAACCCAAGCCACTCGCTTATTTACGCGAAGATCATTCCAATAACAGTTATGACATCAAGCTTTCTGTTGAAATTCAGGCTGAAGGTGCTGAACAAGCCGATGTGATCAGCCAAACCAACTTCAAATATATGTACTGGTCGATGTCTCAACAGTTAACTCATCACACCATTGCCGGCTGTAACGTCCAAGTCGGTGACTTGATGGGTTCAGGTACGATTTCTGGTCCTACGCCTGACTCTTATGGTTCATTACTGGAAATTACCTGGAATACCACCAAACCACTGACCCTTTCTAATGGTGAACAGCGCAGCTTTATGCAAGATGGCGACACACTGACCATGAAAGGCTACTGTGAAAAAGATGGCTTACGCATCGGTTTCGGGGAAGTGTCTGGCACCGTGCTGCCTGCGGTTGAATTTGACTTCACTACCGATGCCGCTGAGGAGAAACTCAGTGAAACTGTATAGCTACTTTCGAAGTTCTGCTGCATACCGTGTACGCATTGCCTTGAACTTGAAAAGTCTGCAAGCCGAAGTGATCCCGGTGCATTTGGTCAAAAATGGCGGCGAGCAGCATAGCGCTGAATACCGTCAGATTAATCCAAATGAACTTGTCCCTGCTTGGGTTGAAGATGCAAGTAAAGGTGGTTTCACCCTGACTCAGTCTTTAAGCATTTTGGAATACATGGAAGAAAAGCATCCAGAAACCGCTTTATTGCCTCAAGACATTGAACAACGTGCCTTGATTCGTGCCTTTAGCCAAAGCATTGCCTGCGATATTCATCCACTGAACAACTTACGGGTTTTGCAATATTTATCCGGCACTTTAAAGGTGTCTGATGAACAGAAATCTGCTTGGTACACGCATTGGGTTGAAGTCGGTTTTCACGGATTAGAAGCCCAGCTTCAAGACTCAAACGGCAAATTCTGCTTTGGTGAAACAGCCACCTTCGCAGATTGTTGCCTGGTGCCACAAGTCTATAACGCATTACGTTTCAATATTGATCTGGCGGCTTACCCAAAAATTGCCGCGATTTATCAGCACTGCAATACGCTCCCTGCATTCCAGAACGCCGCGCCTGAAGCGCAGGCCGATGCAGCTTAAATTTTAAATAAGGATATTTATATGGCGATTCAAATCGAAAAAATTCACCACGTGGCTTACCGCTGTAAAGATGCCAAAGAAACGGTGGAATGGTACAAAAAAAACCTCAACATGGATTTCATTTTGGCATTTGCGGAAGACTATGTGCCTTCAACCAAAGCTTTTGACCCATACATGCATTTATTTTTAGATGCCGGTAATGGTAACGTTTTGGCCTTCTTTGAATTGCCGACCCAACCGGACATGGGCCGTGATGAAAACACGCCAAAATGGGTACAGCACATTGCATTAAAAGTAAAAGACCGTGCAGCACTGCTTGAAGCAAAAGAACATTTGGAAGCCAATGGCAACAACGTATTGGGCATTACCAATCACGGTATTTTCCATTCAATCTACTTCTTCGATCCAAATGGTCATCGTTTGGAGCTGGCTTATGATGACGAAAAAGCACCGGCAAAAATCGCCATGATCACGGAAGAAATGAAATACGAAATGCTGGAAGAGTGGAGCAAGAATAAGCGTGCACCGCATCACACCCATTTCTTGCATGCCGATGAATTAGAAAACAATTCAGCTATAGCAAAAGTTGATCACTGATTTAAAGGACTAAAACGTGAATAAATTGGTTGCGAGTGCAGCAGAAGCTTTAGAGGGTATTGTTGCAGATGGTCAAACACTTGCGGTAGGCGGTTTTGGACTGTGCGGCATTCCTGAAGCATTGATTGATGCATTAAAACAAACCGGAGTGAAAGGTTTAACCTGTATTTCCAACAATGCCGGTGTGGATGATTTTGGTTTAGGCAAATTGCTGCAAACCAAACAAATCAAAAAAATGATTTCATCCTATGTCGGTGAAAACAAGGAATTTGAGCGTCAGTATTTAAATGGTGAACTTGAAGTCGAACTGACCCCTCAAGGCACACTGGCTGAAAAATTACGTTCTGGCGGTGCTGGTATTCCCGCTTTCTATACCCAAACGGGTGTCGGCACACTGATTGCCGAAGGTAAAGAAAGCCGTTTTTTTGATGGTAAAGAATACATTCTGGAAAATACCTTAACTGCCGATGTTGCTTTGGTAAAAGCCTATAAAGCAGATAAAGCCGGCAACCTGGTGTTTCGTAAAACTGCACGCAACTTCAATCCTGAATGTGCGGTTGCTGGCAAGTTAACGGTAGTTGAAGTCGAACAAATAGTTGAAATTGGTGAGATTGATCCCGATGATATCCATCTTCCGGGCATTTACGTCAACCGCATCGTGGTAAATGCAACACCTGAAAAACGCATTGAGCAAATGACTTTAAAGGCGGAGGCTTAAATCATGGCTTGGACACGTAATGAAATGGCTCAGCGCGCTGCGCTCGAGCTTGAAGATGGCTTCTACGTGAACTTGGGTATTGGCTTGCCGACTCTGGTTGCCAACTACCTTCCTGAAGGCATCAATGTCTGGTTACAGTCAGAAAATGGCTTGTTGGGTATAGATGAATTTCCAACGAAAGACACAGTCGATGCTGACCTGATTAATGCCGGTAAACAAACAGTAACGGCTCGCCCCGGCGCAGCATTTTTTTCCAGTTCAGAATCTTTTGCCATGATCCGAGGTGGTCATGTCAATATCGCGATTTTAGGAGCGATGGAAGTATCTGAAACGGGTGATCTGGCCAACTGGATGATTCCCGGCAAGAAAGTCAAAGGCATGGGCGGTGCCATGGATCTGGTCGCTGGCGTACAAAAAGTGGTAGTACTGATGGAACACAATGCCAAAGACGGCAGCCCGAAAATCGTCAATCAGTGTGCCCTGCCTTTAACCGGAAAAAGCGTAGTCAACCGTGTCATTACTGACCTAGGCGTGATGGACATTAATGAGCGCGGAGTGATATTGGTTGAATTGGCAAAAGATGTGACGCTTGAACAAATTCAGGCTGCCACAGGTGTAGAACTGATCACCACTGAATTAAATGCCGCTTAAAATTTAAAAAATATTCAAACCAAAATCAGGGCAGCTTCGGCTGCTTTGATTTTATCTACGCATTTAAACCGATAGATTTAAATCCAGCTATGCAAATCTGGCTATTCAAATCATCATCACCGTATCCGTGTGGCATCGTTACCGTATTTGCAATCGAACTACGACCATAAACCAATACGCATTGAAGTCATTCAGGCTTAAACTTTGACCACTTCTTTTTTATAAACCTTGAAAGAGTAAAAAATATGTCACAACAAGATTTTGAAAATGGTTTAAAAGTTCGCACCGAAGTGATGGGCGAATCTTTTGTAAAATGCGCACAAGACAATACTGTGCCCTTTACTCAACCTTTACAGGACTGGATTAATGAACATGCCTGGGGTTCAACCTGGCAACGTGAAGGCGTATTGCCGCGTAAATACCGCTCGCTGATTACCATTGCATTTTTAACTGCACAAAAAAGCCCAACTGAGCTCAAAGGCCATGTTCGTGGCGCCCTTAATAACGGCGCAACAGTAGAAGAAATCCAGGAAGTGTTACTTCATAGCTTGCCTTACTGTGGCGCTCCCGCAACTCAAGAAGCCTTCCGTGCTGCACTTGAAGTGATTAATGAATATCAAAAAGCTGAATAATATCATTTGATGTTCATCGAAATAGCTTAGGTAGCTGATCGTTTAAATGCTTAGGCTATTTTCTTATCTTTTGATTAATTGAACCATTAACTCTGAGATATTGGGTTTTACTTATTCTGTAGTTGCCCTTGGTTTAACTGCACAATGTCTGCCTGCAAATATTCCAGCTCTTGCAGATGATGGGTCACATAGATCATCGGCAAATTTAGCTCCTGTTTCATCCGTTTTAAAAACGGTAAAATTTGCTGTTTTAGTTTGTTATCCAATCCCGTTAAAGGCTCATCCAGTAACAGTAAATTCGGTGAAGACAATAAGGCACGTCCAATCGATACACGCTGCGCTTCCCCGCCTGAAAGCTGATGTGCTTTACGCTGAATCAAGGATTTTAATTCCAATAAATCTACAATGTCTGCAAAGTGAAATTTTCGTTCAGGTTTAGAGACCAGTTTTTCTGCATAACTCAGATTCTGCTGCACATTCATATGTGGAAACAGCAATGCATTCTGGAAAATTAAAGCGATTTTGCGTTGATGCATCGGCACATGAATTTGTCGCTGAGTATCCAGCAAAATACGGTTATTAAACTGGATCCAACCCTGCTGAGGTTGCAGTAGCCCCACAATATTTTTTAGCAAGGTACTTTTGCCACTACCCGAAGCGCCGACAATGCCTAAAAGTTGTTGCTGCATCTGCAGTTCAACATTCAAGATAAAATCGGCATGTTGATAGTGAAAATCACATTTCAACATTTCAAGCTCCCAATTTCCGTTGATACTTTTGCAGAATAAAATAATTGGCAATTAGGGCACTAAAAGCCAAAACCAGGGACAAGGCAACCAGTCGCATTGCCGTATCCTCACCATTGGGCTGTTGCAGAAATGAATAAATCGCAATCGGAATGGTGCGGGTTTCATCGGGAATATTGCCCACAAAGGTAATGGTTGCGCCAAACTCCCCCAGACTGCGGCTAAAACATAAAATGCTGCCCATCACGATTCCGGGAATCGCCAAAGGCAAATTGATACTCCAGAACACTTTCCACGGCGCAGCACCCAATGAACCTGCAATCTGATCTAACTGTTGATTCATGAGCTGAAAAGACAAACGAACCGGTTGCACCATCAGTGGAAATGCCACAATCATCGAAGCCAAAACAGCCCCTTTCCAGTTAAAAGCCAGTTGTATTCCCAAGGCATTTAAATACTGCCCAATAAAACCCTGATTGCCGAACAAGACCAATAATAAATAACCTAAAACCACAGGCGGCAACACCATCGGAAGCTGTAATAAAGCCTCGACCAGAAACTTCAAGCGAAATTCATAACGCGCCAAATACCAGCCCAACGCCACAGCAAAAGGCAGACTAAAAACGGTTGCAAACAAGGCCACTTTGGCAGACAGATACAGCGCACTGAGCTCTTCGGGACTTAACATGGGGTCACTGTCTCCTGCTGTTTCTGTTTAAGATTTCAGGCTAAAACCATATTTCTGGAAAATGGTTTTGGCTCGCTGACTGCTTTTTACGAACTGCTCAAATTGCATTGCCTCTTTATTTTTTGCACCTTGCTTAGTCAATGCCAGTGGATAAACAATCGGGCGGTGTGAATTAGCCGGAAAGGTTCCAATGATTTTGACTTTTTGGCTGATCAAAGCATCGGTTTTATACACAATCCCCACTTCACACTCACCGCGTTCGACAAAAGCTAAAGCCGAACGTACATCATCCGTACCGACAACTCTTCCCTTTAAGCTATTGAACCAGTTCAGCTTCATCAGACTTTGTTTGGCATATTTACCGGCAGGGACAGATTCCATTTGCCCGGTACAGAGATGTCCTTTAAAAGACTGGGCAAAATTAAAATTAGGCTGCGCTTTAAACGCAATATTGAGATTTTTTGGACTGATGACGACAAGCTGATTAAACAGCAAGGGTGTGACCGAATTTAAATCGATCATATTTTTTTGCACTAAATAATTCATCCAGTCCTGATCGGCCGAGAAAAACAGGTCACTGCTGGCGCCTGCTTGCAGCTGTTTCGCCAAAGCGGATGAAGCAGTAAATACAGATACAATTTTAGTTTGTGGATGCTGGGCTTGGTAAATCTTGGCAATATCTGTCATGGCATTGCTTAGACTTGCGGCTGCATAGACTTTGACTGTCCCGGCATGGGCTGAGGAAAATGTCATGGCGAGGCACATGGATAAAAACAGGGATTTTTTCATGTGCATTTTCCTCATCAGCGAATAAATAAACCGTGAACAATCTCGCCTTCACTCAAGCTTTGCCCTGCCGGAATACGTACCAGACAATTCGCCTGCATCAAATTACTCAGCATATGCGATTGCTGTTTGGACAGACTTTTCACTTTTAAAACCGATTGATCAATACTGGCGGACATTCTTAAAAAACGTTCTCTGGCATCCATTTTCAGGTCATGGCTCAGTACTGCACTAAACCAGTTCGGTTGCTGTTTCTGTCCTTGCAAGGCGTTTAATAAAGTTGAGGTGTAGATTTGCATGCCCACATACACGGCTGCAGGATTGCCCGGTAAACCCAATAAATAACAATGTGAATCATCAGCGCGTTCTAACCGCGCAAAAAACATCGGTTTACCCGGCTTTTGTTTGATTTTCCAGAAAATTTTTTCAAAACCCAAATCCAGAGTCACGGGCCGAATAAAGTCATAATCCCCGACCGATACACCACCCGTGGTTAAAATCAGATCGTGAGTTGCCGATAATTTTCGAATGAGTGCCTGAACCGCAGCTTCAGTATCCGCCACATGGAAAATTCCAACCTGCTGTCCTCGGTTCTGAAACCAAGCTTCGATCAACGGCCCATTGGCATCGAAGATTTTACCTGTTGCAAAGTCCTCTACACTTTCCGCGACCTCATCACCCGTGATCACTACCGCAACTTTAGGATACTGAACCACTTCAACCGCTTGAATGCCGGCCATGCTTAAGGAGGCAATGGCACCCACGGACAGTTGTTGTCCTTTATTGGCCAGTAATTGTCCCACTGAAATTTCTTCACCGACATCGCGAATATCGGCATGGGCTTTTAGGTTTTCGGTTATTTTAATTCTGGATGCATCGATGACCTGTACAATTTCCTGTCGCGCCACCGTTGTGGTTGCAAATGGAATTTTGGCACCAGTAAAAATGCGAACCGCTTGACCTGCTTTGAGTTGTAATTCGGAAGAATGCCCTGCCTGAATTTCACCGATCAGTTCAAATTCGGTATGTGGTTCAATTGCAGACTCTGCACAAATTGCATAACCATCTACCGCACTTTGCGAAAATAATGGAAGATTGATATTCGAATAAACATCTTCTGCCAAATAACGGTTTAAAGCCTGATTTAATTCAAGAGTCTCAGTCGCTAAAACTTTGGTGTGCTGCAAGATTAAATCCAGCGCCTGATCGACACTAATCAGGCCGTTTTCAGCGCCGCATCCTGACATTATTCATATCCCCCTGAATGGGGAATATTTTTTTGCACATCAAATAAATGCACCAATGCAGGCAACACGGCAATCAAGGATTCTTTGGCGCCTTGACGACTTCCCGGTAAAGTCATCACCAGACTGTTATCGATATAACCGGCCACACCACGACTTAAAGCCGCATATGGGGTACGTTTTTGCCCAAAACTGCGAGAGGCTTCCATCAACCCGGGAATTTCACGTTTCAATAAGGGCTGGATGGTTTCCACGGTTAAATCTTTCGGTCCCAGACCTGTACCGCCTACGGTTAGAATGAGCGGATAATCATTTTTTTGCTGCTCGATTAAAGCCAGCAACTGCTCAGGACTGTCTGGAATTACCTGATATGAAATATTGCTGAAATTGGCTTCCTGCAAAATTTCCAGAACATTTTGGCCGGCTGTATCTGATTTCTTACCTGCGGCTACGGTATCTGACAACACAATGATGGATGCCGACATGGCTTCTTTGAGCACTCGGGTAAAATGTGATTTACCGCCTTTTTTCTTTTGTAATTTAACCTGATCCAGACATAGATCTTCCGGTTCACAATGCGGTTTCAGCATGTCATATAAGGTTAAACCTGCAAGGCTGACCGCAGTTAAGGCTTCCATTTCCACGCCCGTCGGGCCAATGGTTTCTACAGTGGCAATAATTTCCACATGCGCATCAAACAGTTCATATTCAACGTCGGCGCGGTAAATGGGCAATGGATGACACAGTGGAATCAGCTCATCAGTACGTTTCGCAGCCAAAATACCCGCAATGCGTGCCGTCTTTAGCGCATCGCCTTTTTCAGTATTGCCGTTACGGAGCAACTCAATGCAATGTGGCGGTGCGTGCAGAATTCCTGTTGCCACTGCAGTGCGATAACTCTCTGCTTTCATCCCGACATTTTTCATTGCATGTTCCTTTGATTCATTTTTGCTATACAGATGTTTTGTTCTTAACTTAAAGCGGCCATTGGTAGATCGGTAGATCATTCTCTTTCGTATGATGGCAATGTTGATGTTGGTCATGTTCAGCCTTCACAGGATGGCGATGAATGTGTTGCTCTTTCACGTCATCCTTACGGATACAGCAACCTTCAACATACTGGCTTGTTCCATCCATATAAAATTCTTCTTTCCACACAGGCACTTCATGCTTGACCCGTTCTACCGCTTCTTCACAGGCGGCAAAAGCTTCACGGCGATGTGCAGCATAGGCAATCGCGATAATGGCTTTTTCACCAATATCCAAGGCACCGACCCGGTGAATCACCCGCACATAGGACACGGTATATTTGGCTTGAATTTCCTGCTCAATCTGGCGAATCATTTTTTCTGCCACAGGTGCGTATGCTGTGTATTTCAGCGCTTTAACCGCTTTGCCTTCATGATGATTGCGCACCGTACCGACAAAAATACCAATACCACCACACTCAGGAAAAGTTTGAATCTGATCAAAGATCTCTAGGCTTAAGGCTGCGCCCTGAATTCTGGAAAATTGTTTCAATGCATCCATTTCAGCCTCCTGCCACGGGTGACAGTAACACCAAGGTACTGTCCGAATTAAGCTTACTTTGACGTGGAATAATGTCTTCACCGATTGCACAAGCACATCGTTCAATCATGGCCGAAGCGGCAGGACATTCTTGTGTGACTTGATCCAAGACATCGGAGACAATGCTATTTGCACTGCAAATGATTTCCAGGTTTTGCGGCAACTGTCGTTCTACCGCACCGAAGGCTTCAATTTTGATTTTGATCTGTGACATCTTAACCTCCAAGCATGTGCATACTGATTTTGCGACTGTTTTGATTCATACTTTGATTTTTTAAACGCTGCTCAATTGCATGAAAGCCGTGTTCTTTGTTCCAGATATAATTGGATAAAGCACTGCTTAAGCTCACTTCACTCAAAGGTTCAGATGGAACAAGTGCCTTAATTTCAGCCTTAAGATTTAATCCCTTTGGGGCAAACAGACAGTTATAAAACTCGCCTTGTGCGGTTAAACGTACCCGATCACAAGTGCCACAGAATGAATGAGTAATGGTGGATATCATTCCAATCGGATGACCATCAATAAAATATTGCCGTGCCGGATCTGAATTTAACTGAGCTAAATCACTGGCTTGACTGGTCACTGCAAATTCAGTGGCTAAAGTGGCTAAAATCTGCTGTTCACTGACCACATGTTCGGTCGACCATTTACGGTCACCATCGAGTGGCATGAATTCAATAAAGCGTAAGTGGACTTTTTCCTGAACCGACCAGCGTGCCAAAGGCAAAATTTGATTGTCATTGATGCCGTTCATTAATACGCTATTGATTTTAATTGGTAATCCAGCGGCTTGAGCTGCACGAATTCCGTCGAGTATCGGTGCCAACTCTTTTTGAGTGAGCTGTTTAAATTGATCAGCATCCAGACTGTCCAGACTGATATTCAAGTCATCCAGTCCAGCCTGTTTTAAGGCTTGGGTATATTGCTTGAGATAATGTGCATTCGTAGTCATGGAAATGCGTTTAAGTCCAAGCTTTTTTAAATCCTGCAGCTGTGCAATAAAATGCACCACGCCCTGACGCATTAACGGTTCACCACCGGTGATCCGAATAGATTCAATACCACGGCGCACCATAAAATCACAAAATTGGTAGAGTTCTTCAAAACTGAGCAAGTCGTGTTTTTTCATCCATTCCGGATGTTCAGGCATGCAATAGACACACTTAAAATTACAGCGATCGGTCACTGAAATCCGCAGTTTACGCTTGCCACGACCAAACTGATCGACAAATTGCGCTTCGGTTTTAAGCTCTGTCATCATATTCATCTTGAACATCCATCTTCAGGCATTTTGTTGCGACTGCACACCTATTGTGCGCAAATGTTGAATCGCCCAATCTTGTTATGATTAGATTTGCAATAAGTGTTCCAACTTTGTGCCAAAAGGCGAAGTATTTAGATTTAACGAAAAATATTCAGTTTTAATGCAGAAATTTGAGTTGTTGATGCTGTTGCAGCTCATCCATTGAATTAATACTGTGAAAAAACAGTGCGTGATTTTTAAAACGTGCCACTTGTGCGTGCAAACCTGCAAAACAGTGCTTTAAACTGCGCTGTTTTTGTTCAAGATGGATCATCAAGGTGGCTAAGCTGCTACGTTTAACCAGGCAAAATGGATACAGTGCCTGACCGTTTATTTCCACATACGCGACTTCCGCCAAGCTATTTTTGGCTAAAGCCTGATGCAATTTTAAAATCACTTTTGGCGGAATGTAAGTCACATCACAGGGTACAAACAGCACATGGTCTGCCTGTACATGTGACCAGGCACTTTTCATGCCCATGAGCGGACCTAAAAAACCACTTTCATCATCCTGATAACAATGAATGCTCGGAATCATTTTTTGATAGATCGAATCATCACGGTGACTATTAATCCAAACTTGTGCAACATGTGATTTAAGCTGTTGATGAATCTTGATCAGTTGAATCTGATCATCAAATTTCTGCAACAGCTTATTGATGCCATTCATGCGCCGTGCCTGTCCACCGGCTAAAATCACCAGATCGGTATCTGGATAAGCTGACTTATTTATTCCTTTCTTCATTTTTAGCTTCATTGCACTGCCTCCGCTTGACAGGCTTTAATCAGGCCTCGAATTTCAGGTAGACATGAACCGCAGTTCCCCCCAGCTTTTAAACAGGCCGTGACTTGTTTTTCATCGGTGATATTTTGGGTTTTAATGGTTTCAATAATGCGGTTTTTGCCGACTTTAAAGCAGCTACACACCAATGGCCCTTCATTATTGGCCATCGACATTGCTTGTCCGGCAAGCAGCGCCTTACGGTGCATCGCACTTAAACGCTCACGCTTAAACAGGCTCGCCACCCAATCACGATCTGGCAAGAGTGCATAAGGCGCGATATATAAACTCGCAATCAAATGCCCATCTTTCAGCACGACACTATGGCTGATATGCGCAGTTTGATCTTCAATATTCAGCCATTCAAAACTTTCATCCTGAAACGGCAACAGCTCTTTTAAGTGCTCGGTGATCTGGGTGAATTTTCTGCGGTCTGCCAGTTCATAGCGCACAGCTTTGGCTGTGGTAATTTTCGTCCACCACACCGTGTTTTCGATGGAGGATTGCACAACTTTTTCAAAGCCCTGACGCACATAAAACACGCCCTGCCACTGGCTATAAAATGGATGGATGATCACCGGGGTATGTTTAAACTCAGGTTCACCAGAAATGGCATCCACCACCGGATTGACTACTTTACCAATACGGGCATCGGATGCGACCTGATCGTTCCAGTGAATCGGTGCAAAAACCTGTCCACGGCGAATATCATCACTGACCGTGGCACGTAAAACGCAATTACCCCACTTGGATTTGACTTCAACCAATTCCCCGTTTTTCACGCCATATTTCAAAGCATCATGCGGATGGATTTCACAATACGGTTCTGCCCGATGGCTACTTAAATTGGCAGATAAACCGGTACGGCTCATGGTGTGCCATTGGTCACGGATGCGGCCGGTATTTAAAACCAAAGGGAACTCTTTACAGATTTGATTGACCGGATTGATTGCAGTAATGGCAATGAACTTAGCCTTGCGATCTGCATGGCTAAACTGCCCTTGGGCATACAAGCGAGCGACTGCATCTTCTTGTTGGTCTTTAGACCAAACTGGCCACTGCACCGGTTTCAGTTCATCATATTCAACTTCTGTTAAATCCGTTAAGCCATTTAAATTAAAATAACGGAAATTCGCCACTTCATTACGATTTACTAAATCTGAATTTTGTTCAGCGGATAATCGTGCATGTTCCAAAAAGATTCCATGGCTATTGTTAAAGTCAAAACCATGAAATCCCATTTTTTTTGCGACCTGGCTGATGGCCCACCAATCTGCTTTTGCTTCTCTTGGCTCAGCTAAAAAAGCACGCTGTCTGGAAATACGGCGTTCTGAATTGGTGACCGTGCCATCTTTTTCGCCCCATCCTAAAGCCGGCAACAGCACATCGGCATACTGGGTCGTGTCAGTATCTTGGCAAATGTCGGACACCACCACAAATTCGCATTTTTCCAGGGCGCGTTTCACTTGATCTGCATCAGGCAAGCTCACCACCGGGTTTGTGGCCATAATCCAGATGGCTTTAATCTTGCCACTTTCCACCGCATGAAATAAATCGACTGCCTTAAACCCAGCTCGCTTGGCGATATAGGGACTTTGCCAGAAGTTTTGCACCAGTTGCTGATGGCTTGCATTTTCCAATTCTAAATGTGCTGCCAACATATTGGCGAGTCCGCCCACTTCACGACCGCCCATGGCATTCGGTTGTCCAGTCATGGAAAATGGCGCAGCACCAAGTTTGCCAATTTTCCCCGTAAATAAATGACAATTGCTAATGCTGTTGGCTTTATTGACCCCTTGTGAAGATTGATTCACCCCCATCGAAAACAGGGTCATGACTTTTTCAGTTTGGGCAAATTTCTGATAAAAAACCTGCAGTTTTTCTAGTGAAATACCAGTACGTACAGCGACATCTTCAATCGATGATTCACTTTGACTTTGCGCTAAAGCCTGTTCCAAACCTTGAGTATGTGCAGCAATAAAATCTTGATCAGCATGATCATTTTTCGATAGATACTGCAACAGGCCGTTAAACAGTGCAACATCTTGACCCGGTAAAATCGGCAAATGCAAGTCTGCTGCCTCGCAGGTACTGGTAAAACGTGGATCAATTACCACCACAAACAGGTCGCGTTGCTCTTTGGCTTTCATGATGCGTTGGTACAACACCGGATGACACCATGCGGTATTTGAACCGACCAGCACCACCATGTCGGTATGTTCAAAATCTTCATAACTGGCCGGGACAATATCTTCGCCAAAAGCACGTTTATGTGCCGCAACTGCCGATGACATACAAAGTCGTGAATTGGTGTCGATATTGGCTGTGCCGAGATAGCCTTTAACGAATTTATTCACCACATAATAGTCTTCAGTCAGCAATTGCCCAGACACATAAAAAGCAATACTGTCACGGCCATATTGATCAATACATTGCTGGAATTTATTGGCAATTAAATCGGTTGTGGTATTCCAGTCCGTGATTTCACGCTGATTCTTTCGACCAAGCATTGGATTTAGAACACGCGTTTCCCGCCCCAATGTATCAGCCAGATTGCTACCTTTAATGCACAGCTTGCCGTAATTGGATGGATGCTGAATATCGCCTTCAACAGTGACTTTTCGACCTAAAGCTGTGTCCTGTACAGTCGCAGTCACGCCACAGCCCACACCACAATAGGGACAGGTGGTATTGGTGATTTTAGTATTAGATTCTGTGAAGCTTGTGAGTTCCATAACGGGAATACTATTCATAGAGGCTCCTTGATTTTTGAAATATCCAACTTGATTCATTTCAAATAAATTCATTACAACGGTGTCTTTTCAATAAAACTCATCTTTTATGGATTAACCTTCGGTTCGACCTACTTTTCTTTTGGGAAATGTAGGCAAAACCATTGTCATCCGCAAAACTCGTTCACGTCCGTCATTTATCAAAAAATTCGCAGAAACATTCATTTTCATATTTTGTCCTGACTCAAACAGTTGCGGATGACGTTTCCGCGTATCCTGTTTCATCCCTTACAAAATTGATTTTTTTAACCGGCTTTTTTCAGCGCAAAATCTCGACCGAACAGCAATTTATTACGAATACTCGAAATTGGCGTCTGATCAGAAATCAGTTCTGCATACCAGGCACCATCTTCGGTATCCCCAAACAATACCGCACCAATGACTTTCTCTTTTTGAATAATGATACGTTTATAAATCTGACGTTTTTCATCATTTAAAATAATGTCTTCATAGTCCTCTTGCGGTTCGCTATTTTCCAAATCAATTCGGCCTGCTGAAAACACATCACAGCCACTGACCTTGAGTTGGGTTGGAACTGTCGGCGCTTTAAAAGTCAAACTGCCATGTTCGGCCAAATGTGATGCACAAATGAAGGCTTGTCCCCAAAGAGGTTCCACCAGTCCAAAAGTTTGACCACGGTGTTCAATACATTCACCCACCGCATAAATGCTTGGGTCAAAGGTTTGCATGGTGTCATTCACCATCACGCCACGGTTACAACGTAAGCCCGCACTTTGTGCGAGTGCCATATTCGGACGAATCCCCACGGCAAAAACCACCAGATCTGCATCCAACACGGTGCCATCTTTCAGTTTGATTTGCGTGACATGACCATCCTCGCCAATCAGTTGCTCTGTATTGGCTTGAGTGATGATATTGATGCCCTTCGCTTCAATACTTTCTCTTAATAAGCGGCTTGCACGACCATCCAATTGACGTTCCATAATACGATCCATCAAATGCAAAACCGTCACATTTATGCCGCGCTGTTTCAAGCCATAAGCTGCTTCAAGCCCCAATAAACCGCCACCAATCACCACGGCATTTTTCTTGGTTTTGCAGTAATCCAGCATGCTATTGACATCGTAAATATCACGGAAGCTCAGCACACCTTTTAAATCTGTGCCCGGAATGGGTGGAATAAATGGCTTGGAACCCGTAGCTAGAATCAAACGGTCATAATCAACGATTTCACCTTTTTCGGTATAGACCTGCTTACGTGGACGGTCGATCTTCACCGCAGCATCACCGGCAATGAAGCGAATCCCTTTGTCGCTATACCATGCATGCGGATGCAGCATAATGTCTTCAATGGTTTTATCACCCGACAACACTGGCGAGAGCATAATGCGGTTATAGTTGCCCCACGGCTCTTCACCAATGACTGTCACTTCATAACGCTCGGGTGCCATATCCAGTAAATCTTCAAGGCAACGCATACCCGCCAAGCCATTACCGACCAGCACCAGTTTCATTTTTTCTTGCGAGGTGCCGTTATTGGTAATATAGGTTTTTTGCGGGGTTGGACTCACCCAGACTTTGCCATGTTCAATTTTGCTTGGAAACACCAGCAGTTTTTGGTCTTTATCTTCCAGACAGCGTCCGGTCGCCAGACTGAAATGCTGTTTATAAATCGGGGAAGCGACCACACGCTCACCTTGCAGATCACCAATGATGCCACGTGACATGACGAAAGCTTGGCTAAACGGATCTTGATTGCTTAGAGCATAAACGCGTTTTTCATTGCCGACACGGAACAGTGCAATTTGTTGATCGTTGATCAATGCGCCCACCCCGGTATTGGGGGTGATGTCATCCAGACTGCAAACTTCGACCCATTCCAGTTCATTCATTTCTTTTAAAATCGTCATTTTCTTCGTCCTATTCTTTTGCTTCTTTCATTAATTTTTAAGCTTCAACTACAGGAATACGCGTCACATCACGTTCAACCGCAGTTTTTGGGCGAATTTGTCCACGCTCAGCAGCAAACTGAATATGTGGATCATTCTGTTTTTCAGCCTTGGCATTAATAAAGGTAATGAAGCGTTTACGCACTTCAGGATCTTCCACTGCAGTGCGCCATTCGTCTTGATAGGTACCCACCACGTGATCCATACGGCGCTCTAACTCGGCAGCCAGTCCTAAAGAATCTTCAACCACCACCGCTTTAAGATAATCCAGACCGCCTTCTAAATTGTCGCGCCATACTGAAGTACGTTGCAGGCGATCTGCCGTTTGGATGTAGAACATATAGAACCGGTCGATGTAGCGAATTAAGGTTTGGGTATCCAGGTCGGAAGCCAGCAGTTCGGCATGACGGGGTTTCATCCCGCCATTCCCGCAAACATACATATTCCAGCCTTTTTCAGTGGCGATAATACCGACATCTTTACTTTGCGCTTCGGCACATTCACGGGTACAGCCAGAGACGGCCATTTTGAGTTTGTGTGGAGAACGTAAACCCTTGTAGCGATTTTCCAGGAAGATGGCCAAGCCCATTGAATCATCGACACCATAACGGCACCAGGTGCTACCAACACAAGACTTCACGGTACGCAGTGATTTACCGTAAGCATGACCAGACTCAAAACCGGCCGCGATTAGCTCTTCCCAGATAAATGGCAGTTGATGCACTTGCGCACCAAATAAGTCCACACGTTGACCACCGGTAATTTTGGTATAAAGATTATATTTTTTGGCAACTTGCCCCACGGCTATCAAACCATCTGGGGTAACTTCCCCCCCTGCCATACGCGGCACAACAGAATAAGAGCCGTCTTTCTGGATATTACCCAGATAGTAGTCATTACTGTCTTGTAACCCTGCGTGGCTTGGTTTGAGTACAAAGTCATTCCAGCAAGACGCTAAAATATTAGCCGCCGTTGGCTTACAGATATCACAGCCCAGGCCATGACCATGTTGCTGAATCAGGTCATCGAAGGTTTTGATTTCATTGACACGCACCAGGTGATACAGCTCTTGGCGTGAATAGGCAAAGTGTTCACACAGGTGGTTATTGACTGTTACCCCTTGACGTTGCAATTCGGATTTCAATACCTGAGTCACCAGTGGCGCACAACCGCCACAGGCTGTTGCTGCTTTGGTGCATTTCTTTAAGGCACCCAGTGAAGTTGAACCCTCACTAATCGCACTGCAAATATCTGCCTTGGACACGTTATTACATGAACAAATAGTCGCGCTGTCTGGCAGCAAATCGACACCACTGCCGCCACTTTTAGAGGGTGCATTGGCATAACCCGGCATGACCAGGCTTTCTGGATGTTCCGGCACAGCCAAGCCATTCAGCATCATTTGCAACAGGTCATTATATTCTTTGGCGCAACCCACCAATACCGCACCGAGTAATTTGGTTTTGTCGCTATTCACCACAATCTTTTTATAGACCATGGCATCTTCATCGGCATAGAAATAACTTAAGGCATTTGGCGTCATGGCATGTGCATCACCCACCGATGCCACATCCACACCCATCAGTTTCAGCTTGGTGCTCATATCGGCACCATTAAATGAATTGCAGGCTTGATCCATGACATGTTTTGCGGCAATACGCGCCATGTCATAACCCGGTGCAACCAGACCATAAATTTTATTTTGCCAAAGTGCACATTCACCAATCGCGTAAATGTCTGCATTGGAGGTTTGACAATAATCATTGATGACGATCCCGCCACGCTCACCAATCGAGAGACCGCTTTGACGAGCCAGTTCATCACGTGGGCGAATCCCGGCAGAGAACAGAACGATATCGGTTTCAAGTTCAGAACCATCACCGAACTTCATCACATGCGTGGTGTTGTGACCCGCTTCAATACATTGCGTGGCTTTTTGGGTATGCACTTTCACGCCCAGGTTTTCGATTTTAGAACGTAAAACCTTACCGCCCAGATCATCAATTTGCACGGCCATTAAACGTGGCGCAAATTCCACTACATGGGTTTCAAGATTTAAATCACGCAAAGCTTTGGCCGCTTCCAGACCCAGCAAACCGCCACCAATCACGACACCGGTTTTGGCATTCAAGCTTGCTGCACGAATGGCGTCCAAGTCTTCAATGGTGCGGTAAACAAAGCAGTTCTCACGTTCATTGCCCGGAATAGGAGGTACAAAAGCATAAGAACCGGTGGCAAGAACTAACTTGTCATAAGCAATCACATCACCATGATGGGTGGTGACGGTTTTATTTAAAATGTCGATTGCACTGGCTTTGGTATCAAGACGTAAATCAATGCCATAGGCATCGGCAAAATCGCTACGGCAAAGGGTGAGGTCTTTGGCAGATTTACCGGTGAAATATTCGGTTAAATGGACACGGTCATAAGCCAAGCGCGGTTCTTCTGCCAAAATGGTGATTTCAACTTCATCGCCTGCATGCTCAAGCACGGATTCAATAAATTTGTGTCCTACCATGCCATGGCCAATCATTACCAATTTCATATTTTCTCTCCTATTCTTTCAATCTTTTTGATTTAAGCCATGTTGTTTCGTTCAAGAACGGCTTCTTCATAGAGTTTTTGTTCTTTCTGTTTATGCTCAACCGAGAAGCGGATCACCAGAACAAAGCCAGCTGCAATCACCACCAATCCACCCAGTGCCATCAAACAGGTTTGTATATCCAGCATGCCTTTGAGCAAGAAACCTGCTGCCACTGCACCCACGTTACCGCCTGCGCCAATAATGCCGGCAACACCACCTAAAGCATCACGGTCAATGAAAGGCACCAGGGCATAGGTTGCGCCACATGCCATATGGGTAAAGAGTGCAAACAGGGTCATCACCAGAATTGCGAGAACGGCGGTATTCATTTGCGAGAACAAGATCAGGAACAGGCCTTCCATCAAAATCATGGTGAACAGCACTTTGGTACGGCCATCCAGGCCTTTTTTCGTTGCCACTTTGTCCGAGACAATTCCACCCAACGCACGGGCGAACAGCGCCAGTAAACCGAAAATCCCCGCTGCCAGGCCTGCTTCTTTTAAACCAAAGCTAAAGTGTTCGACGTAGTACATCGCCACGATGTTATGAATAAAGATTTCAATACCGAAACACGCTGCATATGCACCAAATAAAATCCAGACCCGGTAATTGCGTGCAGCATGCATCAGAATTGCCACACCGCCTTTTTTATCGCTACCGACTTGAATGCCTTGTGCACGAAGTTCTTTAAAGTTGCCTTGTGGACAGTCTTGGGTAAATTTCCAGTACATTGCACCGACAATAATCATCAGAATCCCCGGCACCAATAAAGCAATTCTCCAGCCCATCGCCTGTTCAACCCCAAACATTACCAAGGCAGCAAGCATTAACGGCATAAGCGCTTGGGTTGCACCACCACCTGCATTCCCCCAACCCGCTGATGCAGCATTGGCAGTACCGACCACATTCGGGGCAAACATGATACTGGTGTGATATTGGGTAATAACAAAGCTGGCGCCAATGGCACCAATCAGGAGACGGAAGAAAAGAAAAGATTCATAGCTGTTGGCAGATGCCACACCAAACACAGGAATACTGCCAATGATGAGTAATGCGGTATAGGTTTTGCGTGGACCGTATTTATCACACAAAGGTCCAACCACCAGACGAACCAAGATGGTAATTGCGACTGCGGCAATATTGATATTGGCGATTTGATCTTTGGTTAAGTGAAACTCGCCTGCAATCACAGGCATAAGCGGTGCACAGGCAAACCATGCAAAGAAGCAGACAAAAAAAGCGAGCCAACTCATGTGGAAGGCTCTCATCGCTGCGCTGCTGAAATTAAAAAGACTTATTTTTGTGGCTTTTTTTTCATATAAATTTGAAGACATGGCCTTCTCCTTCCTGAACTGAACGTATAGGGTTATCTGCTATGCGGATCGCTGCATACCAGATTCGATCAGAGCGGACATCGTTGGCCGTCTACAAATTTTATAGAGTCTTCTTTGACTCACTAGGGATAATGCAATCGCTGTGCCAAGATTTAAGAAATATTCTTAACTTTCTATTTTTTATTATTTTTTAATATTATTTTTTCATTTTTGGGCTTAATCATGATCTCGCTTTGTTCTTTTTAACCCGACTAGCGCTAAGGAAATCGTACAGTGTTGTGCTTTCTTGTAGCGCATTTTTGCATTAATACGGTGCACAAGCTAATCATGGTTAAGTTTTATATCTGATTTTTACTGAATTATTGCAGTTTTAATAGTTTTGGCATTTTTATTGCTTGGGATTTAGCATGATTTTTCTTTCAGGCTCTGCCTGGTGATATTTAGCTGATATGCCAAAACTGAAAATTGCACTGATTGATGACGATCAAGAACGTGCGACCTATATAAAAGCCTCCCTGATCGAGCACAATTTCGAGGTGGTTGCCTGCCTCACCATTGACCATTTAAGTATGTTCCGTTTAGAACAGTTGCATGCCGATGTCATTCTATTGGATATGGATCATCCACATCGCGACATTATTGAAAGCTGTGTCAGCCAGTTCGATTTGCCGACGGTACTGTTCACTAAAAATAGCCATAAAGACACCATTAAAAGTGCCATCGATGCTGGTGTAACCGCTTATATCGTCGACGGCATTGACCCTTCCAAGCTGGAAAGCATTTTAGAAATTTCGATTGAACAGTTCAAAAAATACAAGAAATTACTGGGTGATCTGGAAGATACCAAAAATAAACTGGCCGACCGTAAAGATGTGGAAAAAGCCAAAGTACTAATGATGCAACTGCATGCTTTAACTGAAGATCAGGCGTTTCAATTACTGCGCAAAAATGCCATGAGCCATCGCATTACCATTGGGGAAATGGCACGCCGTTTACTGGATGCCCAGCAACTATTACAAAACCAATTGAAGGACTAGCCCATGACAGATTTAGAAAAAACTCAAATCCAGATCGGCTATATTCCTTTGCTTGATTGCGTTGCCATTCTGTGGGCCAAGCAGCGCGGCTTTTTTGATGAAGTCGGTTTGGATATCACCCTCGTCAAGGAAGCCTCCTGGGCAAGTTTAAGAGACCGGCTGGCTTTTGGCTTTTTGGATGCTGCACATTGCCTGTCTGCCATGTTACCGGCAGCAGCGCTGGGTGAAGACCAACTCGGAATTCCCCTGCAAACGGCTTTGGTTCTCAGTCATAACCGTGCCTTTATCAGTTTGAGTCAAAAATTATGCTTTGAACTGGACATTTCTTCCCAAGATACGGTACAGCAATCGGCAGAAAAAATCGTCTCGGCCATACAACAACAAAAACCGGTTCAATTGGCGCATGTGTTTAAACAGTCGATTCATCATTATTGTCTAAGAGAATGGCTCGCCCTAGCCGCCCCTGAGCTTGCACAGAACATCAAGCTCGCAATCCTTCCTCCACCCTACATGGTCGAAGCTTTGGCCAATCAGGTGATTGACGGTTTTTGTGTCGGTGAACCGTGGAATACCCAGGCTGAACTATTGGGAATCAGTCAGCTTGTCGCCTCTAGCCAAGACATTATTCCAAAAGTAGCGGACAAGGTTTTGGCAGTCACCAGTGAATGGGCTGTACAACATCCTAATACCCATCTTGCTTTAACCCAAGCCATTCAAAAAGCTCAACAGGAACTGAAAGATCTAGAGGATTATGCTGAAGTTTGGCAGATGCTGATTGACTTTAATATTATTCAATTTCAATGTTCTGACAGCATTCACGTGCAAAAATTCCATTCCATTCAAAATATTATCCGTCATTTTGTCGATGAATCATCTCAGCCAGACATTGAAGACTTTAAATGGCTGATTCAGCAAATGCTGAAATGGGATAATCAAATCAGTTTGAATGATGCCTTTATTGAGAAAATTAGTCAAAACTGTATCCTGTCTTTTTAATGGTCTTCTAATGTTACGCCCCCATACAAAATATGGGCAAGAATTTCATCCCAGTATGCTGCGCTGAAATTAAACTTCCGCACTTGTTTGATATGCGATATAGAGCTTTTAATGTTATAGATTCAAAATATTAGGTTGAGAAGTCTCATCATCTGTAGAAAGTAAGGTATCACTTACGCAAAGCATTCAAAATCTGCTTCAATTTATGCGGCTGTGCTAGGGTTCAGTCAAAAAAAGAGCAGAACTTTATTTACAAACGGATATTATTTCTGCACTCAAGATTCTATGAAGATTTTAAAATCTTGGGAATTTATTCATCGCGACATAACATGGATGATTAAAATTTCATCCTCTTCCAGCCCTATAATTCAAATAAATCAGTTGAAGCTAAATCATTCATTTTGATTATTTTATACCTGTGATCAGATTTTTATCTTTTATTTTTATTCCTGTGATTTCCCACAAAATTTCTCCACATTTTTACGCTATCTTACGCAAAATTACATTTGGAACATCAAATAATGAAGCGCATACAACCGCGTTGGCAACTAAGCGCATTAAGTTGTGCCTTGCTCACTTTTATGTCCCCAACCTGGGCTGCTGATTCCATTACAAATACAACAACAGACAGCGCCCCAGGACAAACAACATCAGTACAAACAGCACCCGTACAAACACTGGCTACTTTAAAATTCGAAGCGACCCCAGCGACTGCAAAAGATCCGGATATCAGTGCGGTTGCCAAAACCATCATTACGCGTGAGGAAATGCTGCAATTTGGCGATCAGTCCGTGAATGATGCCTTGCGCCGTGCAGCAGGTTTTCAAATGCCAACTCCAGGACGTGGCCTGCGTGGTGGCGGCGGTGCTTCAGGCATGCGTTTTCGTGGTGGCGGTGCCCCAGTATTTTTAATCAATGGCGAAGCGGTTCAAGGCGGTCCACGTGGTGGCATGTCAGTGGTCGACAGCATCACCCCAGACATGATTGAGCGGATTGAAATTACCAAACAGCCAAGTGTGGCTCAGGCTTCTGTCGCGTCTTCCGCCGTGATTAATATTATTCTGAAAGAACCCTTAGATAATGCCCGCATAGGCGGAACCATCCGTGCGGGATATGGTTTGGCAAAATCGGATCAAAGAGAAGAACAACGTAAAAATATCAGTGTTCAGGCTGATGGCCGTGATAATGGCTGGTTATACAGCCTGTCTGCCAACCAGATGTGGAATGACAGCACTTCCATCACACAGACACAAAACAGCAGCGGAACACGTGAACAAAAACGAGTCACTGAACGCAAGTCTCAAATGCTTTCACCGCGTGTGGAATATCAACTGGATGATCAGCAAAAACTGGTTGCGGAACTGTTCTATCGCAATAACGAAAGTGACAGCATTCGTGGCAGCCAGGTCCAAAATGATAAAAATGACAGTATCCGTTTAAACACGCGTTATGAACGTAAAGACAAAGGCAATTCAGATAAAATCCGTCTTTCTGTCGAGCAGCAGAATGAAACTGAATCAACCCAGTCGGCTCAATCACCACGATTCAACAGCTATACCGATGAAACGGTCAATGAATATGGGATTGCCTACGATGGCGTGCGAAAGTTCAATGAAACTCGACAACTTAAATTTGGTGCGGATGCTCGTGACAATGAACTCGACAGCAATGTCAGCCAAAGTTTAGATGAACAGCTGTATGCATTATATGCTGAAGGTAGCTGGAAATTTACCGATCGCCAAACCGTGACTTTAGGTGCGCGTCAGGAATGGATCGAGCGTTCTGGTTTAGTCGATTATAGCGACAGTCACTTAAGCCCAGTCTTGGCACATCGTTTTGACTTTGATGATCATTGGTCTTTACAAACCAATCTCAGTCAGGCTTTCCGTAGCCCAAAGGCAGACCGTTCATTGCCAACGGTTTCGATGTCTACCGATAGCGATGCCGGTAGCCTGAACAATCCGGATCGTGGTGGTAATCCTAATTTACGTCCTGAAAAAATTACCGCCTTTGAATCGACTTTGGGCTATAACACCCCGTCAGGCGGTATCAATATCACCGCGTACCAACGTGAAATTGATGACTACATCGAAAAAGTCATTCGCCAAGAAGGCACCCGTTTTGTCGAGCGTCCACAAAACCAAAATAATGCCACCACGTATGGGGTTGAAATTGCGGGTCGTTATGCATTAAAGCAAACTGAAAATGGTCATTCATTTATGCTCAATGGACAGCTTTCTACTGTGCGCGCAAAAGTTGAAGATGAAAATCATCAACAACGTCTGGTCAGTGATGTTGCACCTTATACAGCAAGCGCAGGTCTGTCTTATAATTATCAGCCTTGGCGCATTTCAACCAGCGTGAACCTGAACTACGTGCCTGAATTTACTCGTGCCCTGGACAACCAGCCCTATGACCGTACCAGCAATGAGCGCGTCAACATGGATATCAGCGTGACCAAACGCTTCAATGATGGCTGGGCAACGACGCTGAATGCGCGCAATATTTTCAGTACCGATTATAAAGAACGCTTAACCAGTCAAGCTGATGGCAGCCTTTATGAATCGCGGATCAATCAGGCGATTCCAAGTGTATTAGTCAGTCTGGAAAAGAAATTCTAGGCATAAAAAAACCGGTGCTCAGGCACCGGTTTTTTTATTAATATTATTGTAGCCCATCAATATCATTGCAGCCCATCATTTACATTTTAAAAAATTTTACTGACTGCTCAAAAATTTGACTTCATTTTTTTAACTGCAGCTCTTTAAGTAAACTTGCAACCCGTAAAGTATGTTGCCTATTGCCTCTTTTTTCCATAACTTTACTTTCGATCCGCCATAAATATTCAAAAATCTCTGATTCATCGGCATTGTCACAAATCAGCTTAAAAATTTTAGGCAAATAATCTTCATATTCATCACACATCGAAGGAATGCTACGAATTCCTAAAGGATCCCATTCTTTAAGCAGAATTTTATGGATTGCATGCAATAATAATGTTGCATCATTTGTATGTCCGACTTTCATTAAACTTACCCCATCCTTAGGAATTTAATACAAAAATCTTATAAATTGACTATAATTTATTCTTAGCAATGTGATCAAGAATTTTTTAATATCTTCTATATGGCCCATTTATTAATTTTTAAATTCTTTTATTCCCTGAAAAAAATGCTTATTTTTAAATTCTTCATTTGCAAAAATATTGATCATTTAATAAATAATATAATTTATTTACCAAATAGCAAATTATA